>ENA-OYAO01000385-OYAO01000385.1-human-gut-metagenome-genome-assembly--contig:-NODE-385-length-19878-cov-7.342582_pt1 | contig 19878 bp, 10 predicted proteins | sample MGYA00243429_ERZ652822 | MGnify/ENA primary metagenome ERZ652822 (study PRJEB26926, sample SAMN06164533) | human gut metagenome | biome: ENVO:00009003; feature: ENVO:2100002; material: ENVO:00002003... | reverse complement strand
ATCTGTTTCAGATAAGCGACATTCGTCCCGAAGTTTTTCTTTACATTCCGGACTTCATCCTTATTCCGTGACCGTTCAATGACCAGCCATCCGCTCCACCCCATCTTATCAAGGGTATGCTTTACGGCATTCATATCCAGACGGGTATTATAAGGAAGAGTAACCCCGTCTGTATCCGTACAATGTATCTGACAAATCCGATCCTTTCCCAGTTTTTTCAACTCTTTACAGAGGTCGCGTCCATTTTCCAACGCATTTTGAAAACTATAATAAATCTTTATACCTTTCGAATTAATTTCTTTCAACAGTTTTATATCCTCTCCAGCGTCCAAAGAAGTACGGATACCTATCACTACTCCATCTTTCACTGCCATTTCTCCCACTTCGTGCAAACGGCTTACCAACTCCTGACGTGCATCACCCGCTACTGTCCAGTCCTCTTTTATACCACCTAATGGAAGGAAAGCTACTTGGGCCCCCATCACCTTCATCGTATTCAAACAATCCTGCACTAAAGCTTTATAATTATGATGAGTCAAGAAAGATTGTCCAAAGAATCCGGACATCGCCACAGAAGGAACTTCAATATGTTGTTCCTGTGCTGTTTCTTTAAATAATTTACAGAAATGGGGTTGGTGGAACTTATTATCAAAAGTATCCCGTTTTCCCAAGCCTCCCATGTCCATTTCTATGCCATCACCTCCTAGTTCCTTCATTAATTGAAAAGAACCGATCTTCTGGCGTTTTAGCATCATCCAGTCACACGCAGCTATTTTATAGCGTTGTTTTCCCTCTGAATTCTGTGCTCCCAAAGGCAGTAACATAAACAGGAGCATAATTAAACTGATAATTTTTTTCACATTCATCATAATCTAGTTATTGTTTAGAATTAAGACGAATCACAAAAAAGTATGTAATCACTAAATCCTAATAAAGTCCAAAAATAATTTAGTGAATAAACAAGACAATCCCGCAAACACAATGCTCGCTTGCATCTGTTTACGGGATTCCTGCTTTATAAGATCAAGAAATCAACCTTTACGCCATTCATTCATATATTCCCTCGGAGTCTGATCATATTTTTTACGAAAACATTTACTGAAATAACCGGAATCCTTGAAGCCTACGGCAAAAGCTATTTCTGAAATACTCATATCCGAATTTTTAATCAACTCTATTGATTTATTCAGACGAATTTCTTTCACTAAATCCACCGGAGCAAACCCGGTCAGACTCTTTAACTTCTTAAAGAAAGCCGAGCGACTCAGCCCGATAGTTGATGCTATAGTATCTATATTAAAATCACTATTATCCAAATTCTCTTCTATAACCTGATGAATCTTTTCAATGAACTGCACATCTTTCTTCACTAGGAACTGTTCGTATGTATCCTGTTCCTCCTTATGTTCTTCGGGCTGCTGCCATACACGTTCACGGAACAATTTACGTTCATTCAGCAACTGTTCGATACGTGCCACCAAATAGTCTTTGCTGAAAGGTTTGATGATATAGGCATTCGCTCCCATGCTTATCGCTTTGGTCTTCGCTTCATCATTACCTTTCGCCGTCAGGATAATCACCGGAATATGACTGATTTGGAAATCTTTACGGATGCGTTGCAACATCTCTATTCCATCCATATTCGGCATCATCTGGTCGGTGACTACCATGTCGGGATGATAGAGATGTACTTTCTTCAGCCCCTCCACACCATCATTGGCCATATAAATATTGAATTTATCTTCCAATTGCAACTTCAACATATTACATAAATCCTTATTATCTTCTACAATCAGCACGGTAGGCAAAGACGAATCGACAGGCTGTTCTTTCTCCTCCTCGCTTTCCTTGCCGGCAGAAGCAGAAACAGATTCAGTTTCAGGAACACTCACCGTTTCCCCGCCCATATAAAAATCGACTTCCGACGGTTTGTAATGCTCCTTACCCAGTTGCAATTCAATGGTAAAGACTGCCCCTTTCCCTTCAGGGCTCTCTGCATAGATTTCCCCATGATGCAGACTGATAATTTCCTTAGATAAAGCCAATCCGATGCCCGTTCCCTGATAATAAGCGCCACGTGCATTGTCAGCCTGCGAGAAACGCTCGAAGATTTCGGAAAGCTTGCTTTGGGGAATACCCACACCGCTATCTTCCACCCGTACATAACAATGCTTGTCATCATCCGACACTCCCATCGTGACATAAATATTCCCCCCGGCAGGAGTGAACTTGAACGCATTGGAGATTATGTTGCGGATCACGATGGCCACTTTCTCCTTATCCGCCCATACCATGATATCCTCACCGGCCAGCTGGAACGTGAAGCTGACTTCATTTTCTTCGGCCATCACCCTGAATTCTTTCTCAAAAGAGTCTACCATCTCATTCAGGTTGAACAACGACACATGCAGACGCATTTTTCCGTTCTGTATTTTACGGAAATCCAATATCTGATTGACCAGTTGCAGCATCTGTTTGGTATTCTTTTCCATCAGATCCACGTATTGCATTCCTTTCTGAGATAGTTTTTCTTTCTCTTTCAACTCCTGAATAGGCCCTTGGATCAGAGTCAGCGGAGTACGCAACTCATGCGAGATATTGGTAAAGAACTTGATTTTCAATTCGGACAATTTTTGTTCGATATACACATCATTTTTCACCTTAATCATGAAAAGAGATAATTTTATAGCCACCAGCAATAAGGCTACAGCTATAATCATATAGATAACATACGCCCACCAACTGGCCCACCAAGGTGGCAGAATGACAACGGTCAACTCACGGAAAGATTCCAAACCGGGATTTGCCTCATCCAGTGTCTGTACTCTGAAAAGATACTTGCCGGGAGGAACATTGGTATAGGACGCTATACGGTTCTTCCCGTTATAGTGCCATTCTTTTTCATATCCTTCCAAAATATATTTGTAAGACACACGGTTCTGATTATTATAGTTCAACGCCGCAAACTCTAAAGTAAACATGGACTGGTTATGATTCAATGTAATCCTGTCTGTATAGGTAATGGACCGGTCAATAATAGGATGGTCCGTATAGCTGCGTATGTCCCGGTTTGATATCTGACATCCTACAATAAATGTGTTATAATCAAATCTTTGCGTTTCCAGTTTATCGGGAGAAAAGGTCAAGATACCCTCTTTACACCCCAGCCAAAGTTCCCCGTCCAGCGTTTTCAATGTGGTGCTTTCTTCCATCACAACCGGGGGAAAGCCATCGTATTTGTCATAGTTACGCACTTGGCTTGTCGCCCTGTCAAAACAAGAGAGTCCTTTTTCCGTAGCAAGCCAAAGGAAACCGTTATCATCTTCTATAATAGACATCACCACATCATTATTCAATCCGTCTTCCCAGCCATACGATTTAAATGAAAGCTTATGCGTTTCCTCATCATATCCCGACAATTTGCTCAATCCTCCACCAAACACGCATACCCATATCTGAGAGAACTCGTCTTTATAAAGCGCGTACACATCGCTATCGGCATAATTTACCCGGTTGGCACCACGGTAGGTTTCAAAATCAATCTGCTCCACTGAGGCAAAGTTGTTTTTAAAAGACATCAGCCCGTCCATCGTACCTACCCACATACGCCCGTCATTATCCTCTATCATATTCCTCACTTCCATATAAAGGCCATACGTAGGATAATTCTTGAATCCGTTATATTTATTCTTAAAAGTGACTTCCCCATTTTCCTCACAAAGCAGATTCAATCCTCCGTCCAAAGTACCCACCCAGATACGTTTCTTTTCATCCTGATAAGTGAAATACACATCATTCCCGCTGATTGACGACAAATCAGACAAATTATGCAGATAACGTTTAAAACGGAAACCACCTGCAGTTTTCTCATCAGGAACAGCTTTCACCAATCCGTCGCCTTTGGTAGAGAACCAAAGGTTTCCTTTGTCGTCTTCCATGATGTGATATACATTACCTATATGCTCGTCACCTGTCGAAAAAACATGTTTGGTTACACCGTTCCGGTCCATCCGATAAACACTCTGCCAACGGGTGCCCACCCAGATATCGCCACTTTTTGATTGGAAAAGGGCTCTTACCCCTGTCGCATAATTTTCCTGACCGACTGATTGCGGAGACAACGAAAGCAGATTGAATTGCTTCTTGGGGAAATTCATGCAATACACCCCTTCATCGGCAGAGGAAAGCCACAATACCCCGTCATTATCCAACATCAGATGATAAAACTGCTGATTTGCCCTATCATTAGAAAGTTGTTTCAATTTATTGATATAAACCATCTCCGCATGTTCCCTGTCGAACAACCAGGCCTCTCCTGCCGGAGACAGGAAAAAAAGCCCTCTTTCGCCGGCATCTTCCGAATACAGGGTGGTTATCTTGCCGAACATGGTAAACGGAAACCGTTTTGCAGTATGGTTCAACGGATCATAATAAATCAGCGCCTTCTCATTTTCGTGAAACCATATTTTATCATACTGGTCTATGAATGCATGAGTTACCATAGCGTCATTCATTTCAGTATTTATCTTTTGCAACCTGCGCTCAGCCAAATCATATTCGTATGTGCCTTGTCCGGCCACACTGAGATAGACATAACCTGCCGGAGTAACCAGCAAATTGCTGATCGCACCTTTTATTTCGGAAAGTACATACCGGTTTACCAAACCGGTCCTCACATCGATACTGTAAAAAATACCCGCACGATCTCCGACCCATACCTTCCTGCCATCCTCAAAAAAACTGGTAAAACTATCCTTGTCACCGGAATTAATCTTACTGGTTATAAAATCGGCAGGCCGGGATGCCAATTCCGATCCTTTATGCACGGCGGCTACCTTATAATCAGTTCCTATCCAACTGATATATTCCTCCGTCTCACACAGGACATGGTGTTTCAGTGTATAATCATGCTTGTTTATCTCGTTCCGAGAGTCGAACAGAATCTTGATAGTTACCTGCCCTTTTTCATCTACCCCGGCCAATAACAGATTTTTATCTTTAGTCAGCAACAACACATCCCCCTCGGCCGTATTTTGTAATTTTATCACCTGGATATTCTCCGAATAGTTCTTCATGTCATCATAAACAGCATGAAAACATTCGGTCACTTTATTGAAGACATATAACTTACGGTCAATGGTCTTTACCCATATATACCCGTTTTTATCCTCGACTATGCGCTGGATCTTACGTGGCGGCACATCCGAATCGTGCTCCTGTTTATTGAATGTTTTAAACTTCACTCCATCGAAACAACATAAGCCATACCAGGTTCCGAACCAGATAAAGCCATCTCTGTCTTTCAAGGTACAGTTTACCGTATTATTAGGAAGCCCTTGATCTACAGAATAATGTTCCACAATCATATTCACATTATATGACCACAGAGGAAAGCTTGTCAGGCAACAAAGTATAATAAGTATATATTTCTTCATAAGTATTTAGTTTTCTTCAAACCGAGGTCAAAGATAAGAAAAAAATCCGTTGGTACTTAAATTGAAATTAGTTAAATACCAATTATTGGTTAGATTGGAACGATATAAATCCGCGTTCTATCTATATTACTTCTCCGTACCGAATTCAGTTTGCTGTCTCTCCACCTCCATCAATACTTTTTGCCTTTCCTCTTCTGTCAGCACAACTTTCCCCGCCATTCTTTCTGTTCTAACAGGGCTTCCGGCTAGTCCTGCTCCGACTGATTGAGAATCCGCCTCCTCCTCCGTATAACAGAAAGGCAGTTCTGACGGAATACTTTCTAATTCTATTTCCGTAGCAACCGGCGCATTCGTTCCTTCAAACTGCACATGGGCCTTCACCTTTATTTTGCCGGGCTTGCGGGTAGAACGGATCAATACGGGAGCAGAGCCAAACTCCACCGTGCGCGGATTGGCATTGATAGAGGCATCCCCTATAATTCGTCCTTCACCTTCTACAGTAAATACGATATTTTCTTTGGCCAGACGGCGCACATTACCGCTATCATCCGTCACTTCGGCCACCACTACGATAAAATCCGAACCGTCTGCCACCAATTGTTTTCCTTCCGTATCCACATACATACGCAACTTCGTGCTGCGACGTGACGGCATCCGCTTATAAGTGCAAACCACTTTACCGTCTATAATTCCCTCTGCCACCATATTTACTTTCTGCCAGTTTTTTTGCTTATAACTATACTCGCGTGCTTCCCAGAAATCCCATACATCCTTGAATATCACCGGGGCATTAGGCATATGTCCCTGCGCATGAACTACCGGAAGCGTCCAGCTCTCAGTATCGTCATAGACAGAGAGACGAACCGAATCACAATTACTGAACACCACCACATCGGCATCCGAGAAAGGAGACATCTCATGGGCGATAAACACCATAGGGCCACATTCCGCTACAGGATGCTTCAATGTCGCGGCAGACTGGCTGCGAAAAGCATAATAAGCGTATTTAGGCTGCCGGAACGCATCATAAATGCCCCCGAAATACGGATCGGGATGATACCCCCGCTGATGATCAAAAGGATGCCATTGCGCCCCACCGATAAACTGTCCTGTAGTGCGGTACATTTCATCATAACTCTTTGATAATGACAACGCCTGCACCAGCAACGGGCGTTCCCCCCAGCTACGGCTGGCACGGTTATTATTATTATGTGCATACCAGTCATCCACATTCTCGCCAAACTCACGAGTAAAAATACATTGTTCCGGACGGTCTGCCTTCTCATCATCTCCCGGCCATCCGTACACCACATCATAGTTTTCCGCCACTCCTTTCGAATGAACATCGGCTGCCGCTACAGGGCGTCCGGGATAAGGAAACTCCTCCCGTGTAATCCGTAATGCCTCCAGTGCGAAATCGCGCGGATAAGGCGTTTCATTCAAAATAGGCTCCCACATCAGCACACTGGGATGATTGCGGTCCCGGCGTATCATCTCACGGGTATTCCGATGTACCAGCTTTGCGAACTCCGGATTTTTATTCCAATATTGCCATCCCGGAGTAGCCACAATAACAAACAGCCCCATTTCGTCACAAGCATCCATGAATGCCGGATCTTGCGGATAATGAGCTACACGGATAATGGTACATCCTGCATCACGCAAGCGTTTGGCATCCCTCCACTGCTGGCTGTTGGGCAGCGCATTACCCACGTATGCAAAATCCTGATGACGGTTCGCGCCGACCAATTGACCAAAAGGCTTGCCATTCAACCAAAAGCCATCCTTACCTTTAAATTCCGCTTTGCGGATCCCCACACGTGTCACTCCCCCATCCAAAACTTCATGTCCGGCTTTGACACGAGATTGTATCCTATACAAATAAGGTGAGTCAGGAGACCATAACTTAGGATTGCGAACTGCAAACTGTTGCCGCACCGTCTTCGATTCCCCTGCTTGCAGTTTCACCTGTTGCGAAATCCGTTTTACGGGAACATCGCCGGCATCCGCCAAAACCGTCTCCACGGCTACGGTACGCGTCCGCTTTCCACTGTTATGTACTTCCGTATCCACATACACTTCCGCTTTTTTCCCGCTTATATTGTCAAAATGCACAAAAACTCCGCCTCCGGCCACCTTATCGGCCTCCAAGGCATCTGTAATAGCTACACTTGATTTTCCTATCATCCACACATCCCGGTAAATTCCTCCATGATAAGCGAAATCCAAAGTATATTGACGTTTTCCCGGAGGAAAATTCTTATCATCACTATTATCCGTCATCACTGCCAGCAAGCAACTGTCTCCGGGCTGTACCCCCTGTTCCGTCAGTTGCACAGTGAAAGGAAGGTATCCTCCCAAGTGCTCTTGCACCCTCTTGCCATTTAAATAAATCACCTGTTTTCCCATAGCTCCCTCAAAATGAAGCGACACCTCTTTTCCTTTCATATCTTGAGGAATCACAAAATGTTTCCGGTACCATGCCACACCCTGATAGTTACGGCAACCGCTTGCCTCGGCAGGCATCAGTTCCACAGTATGCGGAACAGACACTACCTGCCAGGATGTATCATCAAAACGTACGGCTTCCGCGCCTTTTATGTCTCCACGATGAAAGCGCCATCCGGGATTGAAATTATATACTATTCTTCCGCTACCGGATAAAGGGATGAATCCGGCTACAGAGGTTTCCATTTGAGCTTGTGCCAACACAGGCAACAGGCACACAAGTAAAATAAACAGTTTCTTCATAATTATTACACTATCTGGGAAAAGAGACGGACCGGCCGTCCGTTTGTACCCGTTCCTTTTGAAAAAAGGTCTTGTTGTTTTTGAAAAAGATCCAGACATTTTAAAAAAAGGTCCTGATGTTTGGCGTCAAAGACAAGGTTCTTTTAAAAAAACGTCAAGGTCTTTTTATACAAAGAACAGGTCTTTTGAAAGGAATGACAAGGTCTTTTCACCAGGCTTTCCAAGGCTCAGGGCTCAAAGGCTCACTTAGGCGGTATTTAAGCCCAAAACAAGCTTCAAGAAATCCATGTATACACTGATTTTCAATTTATTACAATAAAAAGAAGGAAACAAGACTATATTCTGAAAAATAAAATGAATAATATAATGACACCCAGGCACACACGGATACATCCGACATTTACCGGAAAGCAAAATGTATAAATAAAAGAAATTTCTATTGACATCATCACTTGGTCATTCCGGGCATCGTGAAAAATCCGGAAGCACCCCATATCCATTGATCCGGCCTATTATGAATCAAACCCGGCAAAAAAACAAGCCTGGTCAAACCAAACACAAATTCCATAAAACGACAGACAAAGTCAAGACAATCCTGAACTTCCCAAAGACCAAAGAATAATATTCAATCCGCACGTCTTGTTTTAGTAAACAATCTGTAAAACAAACATTTACACATCTACCAAGGTTTAAAATACCGCATAAGTGAGCCTTGAGCCTTGTGAGCCCTGGAAACGCATCGGACCGACTCTTTTTCTTTGCAGAAATACACCCGATTTATACGATAAACCCATACCTTTTTTATACCTTTGCCCCCCAAAAGAAAACAACAAACATGGAACTATTCAATAAAATGATTGCCGCAGCCCTGAAGGTTTCCGTACATCAAGTAGACAATACATTATCTCTACTGGGCGGGGGAGCTACCATCCCTTTCATAAGCCGATACCGGAAAGAGGCAACCGGAGGGCTGGACGAAGTACAAATAGGCGAAATTAAAGACAGAAATGACAAGTTGTGTGAACTGGCCAAACGAAAAGAAACCATTCTTTCTACCATAGAAGAACAAGGCAAACTAACAGAAGAATTGCGCAAACGCATTGAACAAAGTTGGGATGCCACCGAAGTGGAAGACATATATCTGCCCTATAAGCCGAAACGTAAGACCCGCGCCGAAGCGGCACGGCAAAAAGGACTGGAACCGCTTGCCACCTTACTGTTATTGCAACGCGAAAACCATCTGGACAGCCGTCTCCCCGCTTTTGTGAAAGGAGATGTGAAAGACGAAGAGGATGCACTGAAAGGCGCGCGCGACATCATAGCCGAACAAGTGAGCGAGGACGAGCGTGCCCGCAACCAACTGCGCAACCAATTTTCCCGACAAGCCGTCATCACCTCCAAAGTGGTGAAAGGCAAAGAGGAAGAAGCCGCCAAATACCGCGATTATTTCGATTTCAGCGAACCTTTGAAACGCTGTTCCTCCCACCGTCTGCTGGCTATCCGCCGGGGAGAGTCGGAAGGCCTGTTGAAAGTAAGTATAAGCCCCGATGACGAAGAGTGCGCCGGACGGCTGGAACAAATGTATGTCCGTGGCAACAATGAATGCAGCCGCCAGGTAGGCGAGGCAGTACGTGATGCGTACAAGCGGCTTCTGAAGCCTTCCATCGAAACCGAATTTTCAGCCTTGAGCAAGGAGAAAGCCGACGAGGAGGCAATCCGCGTCTTCGCCGGAAACCTGAGACAGCTTCTGCTGGCTCCCCCTTTAGGACAGAAACGGGTCATGGGAGTTGATCCCGGCTACCGTACCGGATGTAAAATAGTCTGTCTGGATGCCCAAGGCTCTTTGCTGCACAATGAAACCATTTATCCGCATCCGCCCAAGAGTGAATACTCACAGGCAGCCCGCAGCATCGTGAAATTGGTAGAACAATATCAGATAGAGGCAATCGCCATAGGTAATGGCACCGCCAGCCGTGAGACAGAACAATTCATCACTTCACAACGCTATGACCGTGAATTGCAAGTATTTGTAGTAAGCGAGGACGGAGCATCCATTTACTCGGCCTCGAAAACCGCCCGAGACGAGTTCCCTGAATACGACGTGACCGTGCGTGGAGCCGTATCCATAGGCCGCCGGTTGATGGATCCGCTGGCCGAACTGGTGAAAATAGACGCCAAATCTATCGGAGTGGGACAATACCAGCATGATGTGGACCAGACTTTATTGAAGAAATCATTGGACCAGACGGTGGAAAGTTGTGTGAACCTGGTAGGTGTGAACCTCAATACCGCCAGCCGTCATCTGCTGACTTATATATCGGGGCTAGGTCCTGCCTTGGCTCAAAACATTGTGGATTACCGCACCGAGAACGGGCCCTTCAGTTCACGCAAGGAGTTATTAAAAGTACCCCGGATGGGAGCGAAAGCGTTTGAACAATGCGCAGGGTTCCTGCGTATCCCACAAGCGAAGAATCCGCTGGACAACTCGGCCGTGCATCCCGAAAGCTATCCCATAGTGGAGCAGATAGCCAAAGACCTGAGCTGCACCGTGGACGAACTGATAAAGAGCAAAGAACTACGCAGCCGGATTGATATCAAGAAGTATGTCACCCCTACAGTGGGGCTTCCCACCCTGACAGACATCATACAGGAATTGGACAAGCCGGGACGCGACCCACGGCAACAAATCCAAGTTTTTGAATTTGACAAGAATGTAAAGACCCTAGAGGATTTGACTGAAGGAATGGAACTGCCCGGCATTGTGAACAATATTACCAACTTCGGTTGCTTTGTAGATATAGGAATCAAAGAGAAGGGTCTGGTGCACGTATCACAACTGGCCGACAAATTTGTGAGCGACCCCACCACCGTAGTCAGCATCCATCAGCATGTACGGGTGAAAGTGATGAGCATAGACCTAGAGCGCAAGCGCATCCAGCTCACTATGAAAGGATTGAATCAATAATTGCAACAAGGTAAAAAAGAATATGGAAGAAGATATAGAAACCTGCGGGTGGTTCGTTTTTTATAAGGATCAGCTGCTGATAGAGAAAAAGAACGGAATGTACACCATACCTTTCGGAACAGAGCCTCCCATGCCTGTTCCGGTGGGAAGCACTATCCACACCATCGGAGAGATAGAGGGACACACTGCCAAAACTTTCTCCGTACACGCCCCGGTGCCCGGCTGCGAAAATGACCGCCACCTGATGATGGATCTCCGGAGTTCATACGACGTATTGCCTTGGGAAGAGTACAATGTGGGTGGCAAAGCCTTCCAGATACTGAATTGGGACAAGAACAGCCGCTATTGCCCCATGTGCGGCGTGCCTACCGTACAGATTTCTCCAATTGCTAAAAAATGCCCCCAATGTCGTCAGGAAATTTATCCGCGCATCTCTCCTGCCATCATTGTATTGATACGCCGGGGAGACAGCATACTGCTGGTCCACGCCCGCAACTTCCGGGGAACTTTCAACGGTTTGGTAGCCGGCTTTCTTGAACCGGGCGAGACTTTGGAGGAGTGTGTGTACCGCGAGGTACTGGAAGAAACAGGACTCCATATCAAAAACCTGAAATATTTCGGCAGCCAGCCGTGGCCTTATCCCAGCGGAATCATGATAGGCTTCACCGCCGATTATGAAAGCGGAAACATCAAATTACAACAAGAAGAACTGAATGCCGGCGCTTTCTATACCAAAGACAATTTGCCAGAGATACCCAAAAAGCTGAGTCTGGCAAGAAAATTGATTGATGCGTGGCTGGAGGAAAAGAATCATTTATAGAACGAGATGAGTCATGTTCCATCCATAAATACCTATTTATCGCTTGCAGAACTTAAAAATGTACTATCTTTGCAATATGGAATGGTTAAATAGCTTATTTTTTGAACACACGCCTTTACAGGCGGTTGTAATCCTCTCGATTATCATTGCTGTGGGGCTCGGTTTAGGTAAGATCCACCTGTTTGGCATTTCATTGGGAGTTACCTTCGTCTTTTTTGCCGGTATTCTGGCCGGACACTTGGGATTCTCAATCGACTCGAATATGCTGAATTACGCCGAGAGTTTCGGTCTTGTGCTTTTTGTATACGAACTAGGATTGCAGGTAGGTCCCGGCTTTTTCAGTTCATTCCGTAAAGGCGGTGTACAGCTCAATATGCTGGGCATGGGCGTTATTCTGACAGGTACGGTCATGACGGTGCTTTTCAGCAAACTGGGAGACATACCGATGAGCGATATGGTAGGCATCCTTTGTGGAGCCACCACCAATACTCCCGCTTTGGGGGCCGCCCAACAGACTTTAAAACAAATGGGGGAACCCGCCAGTGGCGCAGCGTTAAGTTGCGCCGTAACCTATCCGCTGGGAGTGGTAGGTGTTATTCTGGCCATGTTGCTGGTACGCAAATTATTTGTTCGTCCCTCAGATATCGACATTCACGAACACGAGGACACCAATCAGACATTCATTGCCACCTTCAAAGTGCACAATCCCGCCATTTTCAATAAAAGCATAAAAGAAGTAGCTTTATTAAGCTATCCTAAATTTGTTATCTCCCGTTTATGGCGGGAAGGCACGGTAAGTATCCCCACTTCAGAAAAAATCCTGAAAGAGAATGACCGTCTGCTGGTTATCACCACCGAAAAGGACGCTCCCTCGCTCACGATTCTTTTCGGCGAACAGGAAAGCCAGGATTGGAATAAAGAAGACATCGACTGGAATGCCATAGACAGCCAATTGATTTCCAAACATATCGTTATCAGCCGCCCCGAAATAAACGGGAAAAAACTAGGCTCTTTACGTCTGCGCAACAGCTATGGCATCAACATCAGCCGTGTGATGCGCAGCGGGGTACAACTACTTGCCACACCGGGGCTGATCCTCCAACTGGGCGACCGGCTGACCGTGGTGGGAGAAGCCAAAGCCATAGAGAATGTGGAAAAAGTATTAGGCAATGCGGTTAAAACGCTGAAGGATCCTAATCTTGCCGCCATTTTTATAGGTATTGTACTGGGATTGATACTAGGCTCCATCCCTATCGCCATCCCCGGCATCAGCACTCCCGTTAAATTAGGCCTGGCAGGCGGACCTATCGTAGTAGGAATTCTTATCGGATGCTTTGGTCCCCGTTTCCACCTCATCACTTATACCACCCGGAGTGCCAACCTGATGCTGCGCGGTATCGGGTTATCTCTCTATCTGGCTTGCCTGGGACTAGATGCAGGTGCACATTTCTTCGAGACAGTGATGCGCCCCGAAGGAGCCATCTGGATAGCTATAGGCTTCGCCATCACCTTTATCCCGGTAGTCATCATGGCATTAGTGGCCCTCCGCATGACCCGCCTCGACTTCGGAAGCACCTGTGGTATGCTGTGTGGAAGCATGGCAAACCCTATGGCATTGAACTATGCCAATGACACGTTACCCGGTGATAATCCGGCGGTGAGTTATGCCACCGTATATCCGCTGTCCATGTTCAGCCGGGTCATTATAGCCCAATTAATACTCATGTTTTTTATATAATTTCCAGCCATGAACGCTTATAATTCAATCACCCCGGAAACCATACAGAAAGATATGCGATACCTGCAACTGCTGTCGCATAGTTTCCCCACTATAGCCGATGCCAGTACGGAAATAATCAACCTGGAAGCTATTCTGAATCTGCCTAAAGGTACAGAACATTTCCTTGCCGACCTGCACGGAGAGTACGAGGCATTCCAGCATGTATTGCGGAATGCTTCCGGGGCCATCAAAAGAAAAGTAAATGAAATATTCGGGAATACCCTGCGCGAGAACGAAAAAAAAGAACTATGTACGCTGATTTATTATCCGGAACAAAAACTGGATCTGGTAAAAGCAGTGGAAACGGACCTGGACGACTGGTATGTCATCACGTTGAACCAGTTGGTACGTGTATGCCAGAATGTATCCTCCAAATACACCCGTTCCAAAGTGCGGAAATCACTTCCCAAAGAATTCTCGTATATCATTCAGGAATTGTTGCACGAAAACTCAATGGTTCCCAACAAGCAGGCGTATATTAACGTCATCATCAGCACCATCATTTCTACCCGCCGCGCCGATGACTTTATCATTGCTTTATGCAACCTCATCCAACGGCTCACCATAGACACACTGCATGTGCTGGGTGATATATTCGACCGTGGTCCCGCCCCCCACCGCATTATGGACATATTATGCGATTATCATAATTTCGATGTACAATGGGGAAACCATGACATTTTATGGATGGGAGCCGCAGCCGGCAACGACTGCTGTATGGCAAACGTGCTACGCCTGGCCATGCGTTATGGCAACCTTGCCGCCTTGGAGGATGGATATGGCATCAACCTTCTGCCCTTGGCCACCTTTGCCATGGAAACATACGCAGACGATCCCTGCACCCTATTCGGACCGAAAGTAGAGAAAGAAGACTGTACTTACAATGCCAAGACACTGCGCATGATAGGCCAGATGCACAAAGCAATCAGTGTTATCCAGTTCAAGCTGGAAGCAGAGATTATCAGGCGCCGCCCCGATTTCGAGATGGACGACCGTATGCTGCTACACCGTATAGATTTTGAGCGTAAGACTATCACAATGCCCAATGGAAAAGAATATGAACTGAAAGACAGCTTTCTTCCTACGGTAAATCCTGCCGATCCTTATAAGCTGACAGACGAAGAACGGGAGATTATGAACAAACTCCATCGTTCGTTTGTCAGCAGTGAGAAATTGAAAAAACATATCCGCTGCCTGTTCCGTTACGGATGTATGTACACGGTGAGCAACTCAAATCTGCTGTTCCACGCCTCCATACCCCTGAATGCCGACGGTACGCTGAAAGATGTGTCCATAGCCGGAAAAATGTACAAAGGAAAAGCCTTGCTGGAAAAGGTAGGGCACTTGATCCGTACCGCCTTCTTCGCTGAGGAAGACAACGAGGACAGACCCTTTGCCGTAGACTATGTATGGTACTTGTGGTGTGGCAAAGACTCCCCTGCTTTCGACAAAGACAAAATGGCTACTTTTGAACGTTACTTTTTAAAAGAGAAAGAGTTACACAAGGAAGTAAAAGGTCACTATTACAGCCTGCGCAATGAAGAAAAAGTATGTGATATGCTGCTGGACGAGTTCGGAGTGATAGGAACACACCGCCATATCATCAACGGACATGTACCCGTAAAAACCATCCAAGGTGAGAATCCGATAAAAGCAAACGGCAAGATGATGGTCATAGACGGAGGATTCTCTAAAGCGTATCATTCGGAAACCGGAATTGCCGGATATACACTGGTATACCATTCGCGCGGATTCCAACTGGTACAGCACGAACCGTTCACCTCAATGCAAAAAGCCATTGAAGAAGGGCAGGATATCAAATCGAGCACCCAGATAGTAGAAATGAGCACCCAACGCATGATGGTAAAGGACACTGACAAAGGACGGGAACTGGTGACACAGATTAACGATTTAAAGAAATTGCTGGTGGCTTACCGGACAGGACTTATCAAGGAGAAATCTATATAAAAGATTATCCGCAATCATACCACCGGATAATAAAGAAGGTTTATTGCCCTATGATTGCGGATACAAAAATTAAAGCCCGTATCAGACTCACGTCTACCGGGCTTTTGGATTACCGAACAAAAATATCGTTATACAATCTTGTTCATCGCCGAATCGGGAAAAACCACCGTCGGCTTGAACGATTTAGCTTCCTCAAAATCCATCATGGCGTATGACATGATAATTACAATGTCACCCACCTGTACCTTCCTGGCAGCAGCCCCATTCAGACAAATACATCCCGAACCGCGCTCACCCTTAATAATATAAGTTTCAAACCTCTCGCCGTTATTATTATCCACAATGTGCACTTTCTCACCGGCAATCATGTTGGCGGCATCCATCAAGTCCTCGTCAATCGTAATACTACCCATGTAGTTCAAATTGGCTTCCGTTACACGGACACAATGCAGTTTCGATTTTAATACCTCAATCATCATAATTCTAATGGTTAACGATCACTATCCCTTATATTTTATATTATCTATCAAACGTACCTCTCCGCAAAATACCGTAATGCAACCTACTGCATAATCCGTATCTTCCCAATCCGTTATTTTCTGAAGCGTAGTGCCATCTACTATTTCAAAATATTCCAAACGCAAACCCGGAGCGGCAGCAATCGCATCCTCTACAAACTTCTGAGTCTCAGCGACCGGATGAGATTTTGCAAAAGTACAACTTTTAAATAAAGTTTGCGAAATATTCAGCGCATACTCTCTTTCCACCGCAGAAAGCCGTGCATTGCGGCTGCTCAATGCCAGCCCGTCTTCCTCACGCACAATAGGACAACCTACAATTTCCAGTCCGTTGAACCCTATCTGTTTCACCATTTCACGAATAATAGCCAATTGCTGGAAGTCTTTCTCGCCGAAATAAGCACGGGTAGGGTTTACAATCATAAACAGCTTGCTCACTATCTGGCATACTCCATTAAAATGTCCTGGACGGAAACGGCCTTCCATCACTGTGTCCAGCGGCGCATAACTGAACTGCCGGGTATCAGGCTCAGGATAAATCTCTTCTACAGACGGAGCAAAAACAAAAGCCGCTCCTACTTTTTCCAACAATTCACAATCGGCATCCAATGTACGCGGATATTTTGCCAAGTCATTTTTGTCGTTAAACTGGGTAGGATTTACAAAATCACTTACCACCACTACATCATTTTCTGCAACAGCACGTTTCACCAACGAAGCGTGTCCGGCATGGAGTGCACCCATTGTAGGCACCAGACCTATTGTCTTTCCCTCACTGCGCAGGGCATCCAGCTCTGACTGAAGCTCTTTGATTGTTTGAACTAACTTCATCTTTTTATCTCTTTTGTTTGAGTAGTTTCATTTAAAACGGCTGCAAAGTAAACCATTATTTGGGAGATAACGAAGAAAAAAAGAATTTTAATTAATGATGAGTGGTTAGTAATAAGTGGTTAATACCTTGCAGATATGACGCAATAAGCCCTCTTCAGCTACCGGCCAGCCACTTGTTCTTTCCCATTTTTCACCTAATTCCGCAAGGCATTGACCATTAACCGCCAATCACTAACCACTAATTACCAGCCACTTAACATATCATAAGGAATTATTATTCCTCGTTTCTTGCCACTCTCATCTATTTTTTTTATATCTTTGCAAAATGATTATGAGCAACAAAAAGTTAAGATGAAGGCAAATAAAGTTTTATTTATTACACAAGAGATTACCCCTTACGTTCCCGAATCCGAAATGGCAAACATGGGAAGATTTCTTCCTCAGGCTATTCAGGAAAAAGGCAGAGAAATCAGAACTTTTATGCCAAAATGGGGCAATGTCAATGAGCGCAGAAACCAATTACACGAAGTCATCCGCCTGTCCGGCATGAATTTAATCATAGACGATACGGACCACCCGCTGATTATCAAGGTAGCATCTATCCAAGCTGCACGTATGCAGGTTTACTTCATTGACAATGACGACTATTTCCAGCACCGCCAAATGGTAGCTGACGAAAATGGTGTAGAATACAAAGACAATGACGAACGTGCTATTTTTTATGCACGCGGCGTATTGGAAACGGTAAAGAAATTACGCTGGTGTCCGGACATTATCCATTGTCAAGGGTGGATGAGTGCATTTGTGCCCCTTTATATTAAGAAGGCTTATCAAGATGAGCCGTCATTCAGAGACTCCAAAGTAGTATTTTCGGTGTTTGAGGATGAATTCAAATCGAACTGCGAAGGTAATCTGACTGAAAAACTCATGCTGAAAGGCATTGAAAAGAATGATGTGGAAAGCATCGTCAAATCTCCGGCAAATTACGAGGAACTGTGCAAACTGGCCATTGCCTACTCTGATGGTGTGATACAAAACAGCGAGAAAGTGAATGAGAATGTCATGAAGTTCGCCCGTGAATCGGGTGTGCCTGTGCTCGACTATCAGCCTGCCGATACCTATGTAGATGCTTTCAATGAGTTCTATGACAAAGTATGGGGGTTTGAAAAGAAATAACTCACTAAGAATAATAAAGATGAAAATCAAATACTTATGCGCATTGTTGTTGGCAGCACTGATTTATAGTTGCGATGATTCAACAACCGGCATCGGGACCGATCTTATCCCCGGTGGAGATAAGATTCCGGCAAATACAGACAGTTATGAGTTTACCACCAAATCTCTGTTGGCCGACTCCGTTTATGCACGTACCAGTACTGCATATTTAGGACGATATACCGATGAGCAATTTGGAGAATTTACTGCCGATTTTATAGCACAGTTCACCTGTATGGACAACTTCAAATTTGAAGAAAATATAACAGATATCACAGGTCTTAGTCTATTTTTACAATATTCTACTTTTTTCGGTGATTCTTTAAACGGTATGCGTTTACAAGTTGATACGCTAAACAAGGTTATTGCAGAAAAAGACATAAACACTTTTTATACAAGTGTAAATCCTTCGGATTATTATAATAAACAAGCTAAACCTATCGCCTTAAAAGCATATTCTGCCGTTGGTCCTTCTGCAATGGACGACACTTACTCTGGCACTAGGGTAATAACCCAAGCCGTCAAATTACCTAAAGAATTAGGAGAATTCATGTATAACAAGTACAAAGAAGACAAAAATTATTATAAAGACGCTAGTGCTTTTATCAAAAATGTATTAAAAGGTATTTACGTACAATCCACTCATGGAGATGGTACTATTTTGTATATAAACAATATAACGCTTCGCCTATATTATGACCTCATGCTGGAAAGTTCTTCAGGAAAAAAAGATTCCCTATCCTCTAGATTTTATGATTTTGCCGCAACCAAGGAAGTAATACAAGCCAACCACTTTAAGAATGACAACAGACTTAATGACTTAGTTGAAAATCCCAATCGTACTTATATAAAAAGCCCTGCAGGTATTTTCACCGAAGCAATTTTCCCCATTGCAGAAATTTACAGCGAGCACAAAAATGACACTCTAAACGGTGTGAATGTATCATTTACCCGTTATAACGAAGAGGAGTCCAAATATCCAATGAATATACCTCAATATGTATTGATGGTTAGAAAACAGGATATGTTCTCATTTTTTGAGGAAAACAAGATCACTGATAACAAAACATCTTTTTTAAGTCAATATAGCAGTAGTAATAATACATACACTTTTACTAACATTGCCCCTTTAATTACTTATTGTATTGAAGAGCGGAAAAGAGAGATAATAGCATCAGGAGGAAATCCTAATAAAGAGGAAGACTGGAAGAAATGGGAGTCCGAGAATCCAGATTGGAATAAAGTTGTATTAATTCCTGTTAAAGTAGAAAGTAACTCAAACAATGAAGTGGTTGCTATATCCAATAGTTTAGACATGGAAAGTGCGGCACTAAAAGGAGGCACAAACGAAAAAAACAAATTAAAGATGCAAATTTTCTATACAACATTTTAAGAATGAAAACATTATAATTAACAATAAGAGTAAATGCCATTATTTTCGCAAATAATGGCATTTACTCTTCAAACATATACAATTTTCGGAAAGTTCCATCTCATCAAGACAACACATATAAATCTTATTATTTTGTCTTCTCCAAAAGGAAGCTTGTTTTCATAAAAAAAAGAATCAAAATTATTTTATTTTCTACCTGTCT
>ENA-OYAO01000372-OYAO01000372.1-human-gut-metagenome-genome-assembly--contig:-NODE-372-length-20324-cov-4.421777_pt1 | contig 20324 bp, 16 predicted proteins | sample MGYA00243429_ERZ652822 | MGnify/ENA primary metagenome ERZ652822 (study PRJEB26926, sample SAMN06164533) | human gut metagenome | biome: ENVO:00009003; feature: ENVO:2100002; material: ENVO:00002003... | reverse complement strand
CTGCCTGTCTCGTGGGCTCGGAGATGTGTATAAGAGACAGCTCCGCCGTTCGCCGCGTGATTGACCAGGGCTGCCGCACGGGCGACCTGGCTACGGGAGCTCCCGGAGAAATCCGCGTGAATACGGCGGAAATGGGTGACGCCATCATCGCCGCCCTGTAAACAGGGCCGTTCTTCCGGCGCCGCAGGGGAAGGGACACCTGCGGCACGCCTTTCCTCCGGGGGGAGCGGTACCGCCTCCCCTCCGCTTTCCTCTTTCATTTCCGGGATTTTCCGGTTCTTTATCCATCTATCATGAACATCCTTATCATCGGCCAGGGAATTGCCGGAAGTTGTCTGGCGTGGGAATTGAAACGCCGCGGCGCGGAGTTTACGGTTGCAGACCGCCCCGTAGCGGAAACGGCCTCCCGGGTGGCGGCCGGATTGGTAAACCCCCTGACGGGCCGCGCCTTCCGCCCCGGATGGAGGCAGGAAGAATGCCTGGCGGCGGCAGAGGCCTTTTACCCGGAAACGGAACGGGAATTAGGCGGGTCCTGGTGGCAGAAAACTCCGATTTTCCGGGAAGTGGAGACGGAGGACCAGTTTGAAATCTGGCAGGAACGCCAGACGGCTCCGGAATCCTGCGCCTATGCCGGACCTCTTTTTCCATGGCCGGAACACTGGGAAGGCCGCGGGAAAGCCGCCTATACGCGAGGTTCCGCCGTGCTGCACGTGGAAAACATGGTCACTGCCATGCGGCGTTTTTTTATGGAACAGGGCCGTTTTGTGGAAGCGGATGTATCCCCCACAGATATCCGGCCGGATGCAAACGGTCTTTTCCATTGGAACGGTCGCACGTTTTCCCACATAGTCTGGTGTACCGGCTGGGAAGCCGGGCTTCATCCGGACATGTCTCCGCTGAAGGGGCGCCCCTCCAAAGGAACCATTCTGGACTTGGACTTGAAAGAGCTGGACTGGCATGCCGGCATCCTGCATTTCGGACACTGGCTGGTTCATAACGGTTCTTTCTGGCGCTTCGGGGCCACCTACGCGTGGGCGTGGGATGCTCCCGGCATTCCGGAAGCCCCCGCCGTCCAGGAATTGATGCTGGACCTTGTTAAACGCTATTCCGGGAACATGGACGTCATCCGCGCCCGTGCCGCCGTCCGCCCCATCATCCGCCGCAGCCAGCCGGTCGCCGGTCCCATTCCCGGGCTGGACGGTCAGTTCGTTTTCTCCGGGCTGGGCAGCAAGGGGGTGACCACTTCCCCCTGGTCCGCCGCCCAGCTTGCCGGACATCTCGTGTGCGGAACGGATCTGCCGCCGGATCTGCTGCCTGCCGCGCTCTGGAAATGATACGGAACATCAGCTGTCCTTCCTTGAACGGAACAGCTATTTTCCTTGTCAAAAGGTTCTGAACGCGATTACATGCGGCCTAATATGCGAGCGGAGAACGAGAACTGGGGAGATACGGTACGGAATCATCTGTTTGACCAGCGCAGCGCCGTCATGGTGCACTGGCTGATTCTGCTCAATGTAGTCATCTTTATCCTGGGATTCTTCTTCCAAGTGGACATCCCAAGGAATATTTACCCGCCTGTCCATTTGGACTTGATCCAGCTTTACGGAGCTTACAGCGAATATACGTGCTTTCACGAGGGGGAATTATGGCGGTTGCTTACCTATCAGTTTCTTCACGCCAATCTGGGGCACATCATGTTCAACATGATTGCCCTGTGGTTTTTCGGCCCGGTTGTAGAAGAACGTTTCGGCCATTGGCGCTTCCTGCTGTATTACCTGTTTTGCGGCGTGGCTGCAGCCCTGTTTTCCTCCCTGCTGGGGTACATGGGATTTTTTGATCCGGAATGGCGCTTCATTCCCATGGTGGGGGCCTCAGGTTCCATTTACGGCATCATGGCCGCATGCGCGGTGCTCTTTCCCCATGCCCGGGTTCAGCTTCTGTTTCCTCCGGTTAATTTGAGCGTGCGCCAGTTTGCCCTGGCCGTTCTCGGAGTCGCCGCAGCCGTCATTATCTTCCAATGGAACAATGCGGGCGGGGAAGCCGGCCATCTGGGCGGCATGTTCGCCGGATTTATTCTGACATTGCTGATTTTATGGAAAGAAAAGCTGTCTTCCCCAAGACGGAAAGCCGCCTCTTCTTCCCACTATTCCCCTGAGCCTTCCAGCCGCCGCCCGGCACAGGCTTACCCCTCTGAAAAGGAGGTGGATGAAATCATGGAAAAAATATCCAGGTCCGGCCTGTCCAGCCTGACGGAGGAGGAACGGGAAATTCTCCGGCGTGCTTCCCGGCGCTGAACTATTTGTTAGATATTTTTATATTTTTCGTTATTTTCCTTCCTTTTTGCCATCCATTTCCTAGCATGGATGAATGATGACGCGACTGTATTCCTCCACCGTCCTGGGCGTAGATGGCGTAGAAGTGGAGGTGGAAGTGGATTTCCGCCCCATGGCGGAAAAACGCACCTTTATTGTCGGCCTTCCGGATGCGGCCGTGAAAGAAAGCGGGCAGCGCGTGGACACGGCCATACAAAACAGCGGCCTTCCCTTTCAGCAGGGTATCTTCGTCGTTAATCTGGCTCCGGCGGATTTAAGGAAGCAGGGCCCCGGATTCGACCTTCCCATCGCCCTGGGAATGGTTGCGGGAGCGGCTGAAAAGGAGATGGACGCTTCTGCCTGGTGCATTGTGGGAGAACTGGCCCTGGACGGAACCGTACGCCCCGTGCAAGGCATTCTGCCGCAAATCATGGAAGCGCGGCGCATGGGCAGGAAGCGCATCATGCTGCCGCAAGCCAATGCCTATGAAGGGACGCCCGTACAGGGTGTGGAAATTTACCCCGTTTCTTCCCTGAGAGAAGCCTGGCATTTGCTTACTTCCGACGCCCTGCCGCCTCCATTTACAGGTTCAGGGCGAGAGGCCCATGCTCCACGGGACAAAGACGCCGCTGTGGATTTTGACGAAATCAAGGGGCAGCCTTATGCACGCCGCGCCATGGAGATTGCAGCGGCAGGAGGCCATAATATCCTGCTTTGCGGCTCTCCGGGGTCCGGCAAATCCATGCTGGCGCAAAGGCTCCCGACCATTCTTCCGCCTCTGAGTCCGGAAGAAGCGCTGGAGACCAGTAAAATCCACTCCGTATGCGGTCTGCTGAAACGGGGGAACGGCCTGGTGGACCAGCGTCCGTTACGGGCTCCCCACCACACCATTTCCGATGCCGGGCTGATGGGGGGAGGTGCGAATATCACGCCGGGAGAAGTATCCCTTGCTCACAACGGCGTCCTCTTTCTGGATGAATTGCCGGAATTCCGCCGTGCCGCTCTGGAAACCCTGCGGCAGCCGCTGGAAACCGGCCAAGTAGTTATTTCCCGCGCTTCCGGCACCATGACATTTCCGTGCCGTTTCATGTTGGCAGCCGCCATGAATCCGTGTCCCTGCGGTTATCTGGGAGACAGAAGAAGAGCCTGCACCTGCCCCCCGGCGCAGATCGCACGCTACCGCCGCAAAATTTCAGGCCCGCTGCTGGACCGGTTTGACCTGCTGATGGAAGTTCCCGCCGTGGATCCCTCCATTCTGGCTTCCGCGCCTGCCGGAGAATGTTCCGCCAGTATCCGGGAACGCGTGGCGGCCGCACGGCGGCTCCAGTCCAGCAGATACGCAGGAACGCCTTTCCGCAATAATGCGGCCCTTTCCGGAAAAGCGCTCCAGAAGTATTGCCGTCTGCTGCCGGAAGGGAGGGCTATCCTGCTCCGCGCCGTGGAAGAACTGGCCCTTTCCGCCAGAGCCTATGACCGCATTTTAAAGGTGGCCCGAACCATAGCGGATTTGGAAGGAACTTCTGATATTCAGGATGTCCATTTGTATGAAGCCGTGCAGTACCGCGCTTTCGAGCAATCACTGAGGGATTAGCACTATGAATCTCTCTCCTTTCGCAACTACCCCAAAAACAAAGACATATTCCCGTTCCGAAAATAAAAAAGAGGCAGCTTTTCAGCTGCCTCCCGAATAACGAGGATATTTACTATGAACGTCTGCGGCGCAACAGCATAGCTCCCAGGCCCAACAGGCCCAAAGACGCTGCGGCAGGCTCGGGAACCGTTTCATAGGAAACCTGTATACCTGTAATTGTATAAGCGGAAGTAGCGCCTCCAGCACCACCGCGTACTCCGGCAACTACCTTATACCCTTCCTCCCAGGTAAGGGGAGCCGCCGACATATCCAGGGAAATTGTCGTTGTTTCCGATGTAGAGGTAAATGAAAAGTCCTGTATCTTGGAAAGTTCCTCAACCAGAGTGCCGGTTGAATCATATACGGCAAGCACCATGGAATAACTGCTGATTACAGAAGAAGGAGTATTGCAGGAAAACGTAATGGAAGAAACGGAATCCCCCTCCTGCGGCCCTCCAAGAACCATGGCAAAGGAAGACCCCGCTACTCCGGAGCGACCGCATAATGTAATGGAGCCTACATCATCCTGGTTAACCCAGGTGCCTTCGCCGTTTACCGACCAATTCCCAACACTGTTGTTATTGCCGCCGGCATATATTCCATTTTGCAGGCCCTTTACTTTGTCCAGAAGCTCTTGCCCCGATGTTCTCGCCATAGTGGCGGTCTGTGATACGCTTTGCGATTCAGGAAGCTCAGCAACAATCGTAGCCGCCTGGGCGGACATCATACATACGCAACTGGCTAACAAAACATAATGATAAACTCTCATAACGCTTTGCATTGATTAGAGGATTGTTAATCCGTTGTCAACATAAAAAGTTGAAAGAGCGGTATTCCGGCAGTGGACTTCTTTTTTGATGTAAGGACTTTATAAAGACTAATCCTTGCGCCTCTTCCATTCTAACATCTGCATGTTATTTCATAAATCATTCATTATTATGAATCGAACGTTATCGTAAACCATTCATGAAGAAAATAGGTCCAGCGTTTTCCCCATGATGTTACGGAAAGAAAAAGAGCGGATTAACAATCCGCTGTCCCCTTTATCCAATCCTTAATGATAAAGAAAAAGCCGCCTCAGCAAAGTGAGGCGGCTTTTTCCAAGAAGACTTTTTAACGAATAGCTTCCAAAGCCTGTTTGAGGTCCGCAATAATGTCTTCCGCAGCTTCCGTCCCTACGGAAAACCGGATGAGGTCAGGCCGTACGCCCGCCTCCATGAGCTGCTCATCCGTCAACTGGCGGTGCGTATGGCTGGCGGGATGGAGAACGCAGGTACGGGAGTCCGCCACATGGGTCACGATGGCGGCCAGCTTCAGACTGTCCATGAACTTGATGGAACGTTCACGGCCTCCCTTAATGCCGAAGGTTACCACACCACAAGATTGGCCACCGCGGAATTGCTTCTGCGCCAATTCATAATACTCATTGGAAGAAAGACCCGGATAATTAATCCAGGCAACATCTTCCTGCCCTTGCAGGAATTCCGCCACTTTCTGCGCATTTTCACAATGCCGCGGCACACGCAGGTGGAGGGTTTCCAAACCCAAATTGAGCAAAAAGGCATTCTGCGGAGACTGGATGGAACCCAGATCGCGCATGAGCTGGACGGTCGCCTTGGTAATATAGGCTCCCTTGCCGAAGCTTTTGCTGTAGGAGAGCCCGTGATAGGAGGGGTCCGGTTCCGTCAAACCCGGGAATTTATCCTTGTGCGCTTCCCAGTCAAAGTTGCCGCTGTCCACAATCACGCCGCCCACGGCGGCGGCATGGCCGTCCATGTACTTGGTGGTGGAGTGGGTGACGATATCCGCACCCCATTCAAAAGGACGGCAATTAATGGGTGTGGCAAAGGTATTGTCCACAATGAGGGGAACACCGTGCGCATGGGCAATATCCGCCATTTTACGGATATCCAGCACGCAAAGCGTGGGATTGGAAATAGTCTCCGCAAAGAAAACTTTCGTATTGGGGCGGAACGCTTTGGCGATTTCCTCTGCCGGAGCGTCCTGGTCCACGAAAGTAACTTCAATGCCCATTTTCCGGAATGTGACGGCAAAGAGGTTGTATGTGCCCCCGTAAATCGCCGAAGCACTGACGATATGATCCCCAGCCTCGCAAATATTGAAAATGGCAAAGAAGGAAGCCGCCTGGCCGGAAGATGTCAGAATGGCGGCCACACCGCCCTCCAGTTCGGCAATTTTTCTGGCAACCGCCTCATTGGTGGGGTTCTGGAGGCGTGTATAAAAGAATCCGGATTCTTCCAGATCAAACAATTTTGCCATTTGTTCGCTGGTCTCGTACTTGAACGTCGTGCTCTGGTAAATGGGCAATACGCGGGGTTCGCCCTTTTTAGGCGCCCAGCCCGCCTGCACGCACAGGGTCTCCGGTCTCAATTCCTGATTCATCATGCGGGGCATGCTATGCGATGCCACCTGCCTTGTAAAGCAGGGAAAACCAGACGTATGGACAAATTCGCCCCTGCCCCCGCCGAAGCACGCTTCCGGGTTTTTCCCAATGTAAAACCCCCTGTTCCCGGCAAATCAACCGCAAGGACAGGGGCGTTTTACCTGCGCGCGGGATACCCTACGATCGAATGAAACGGCAATTCCTCCGATACCCCTTTCCCGGAACCAACCGTTCCCCGGTGGATAAAGCCGGGCATCTCACTACTTGATTTCCGGCAAGGGGGTGGAAATTTCCTCTTCCGTCAGATAGCAGCCGGGATCGGACCCGTACCAGTGTCCGTTGGCAAATGCGGCACGGGTGCGGAAGCCTCCGCCGCACAGGGCGAAGTGAACGCAGCGGCCGCAACGGCCTTCAATTTTCTTCTGCCGTTCCAGAGGATCGTCGGAACCGCGCAGCTCAGGCAACATTTCCGCTGCAGCTCCGGCCCTGGCATCCCATAAATCGGAAAACCGGTCACTTTTCACATTGCCCAGAGTAACGGATTGCCAGAACTGGTCCGGATGCACGGCACCCTGTGTGTCAATATTGGCGATGCCCCGGCCGGAACTGTTCGCGCCGCCGCCATTCCATTGAAGCAGGCCGAGGGTTTCCTTCGCCAGAGGGGAGCCTTCCCGGAGCTGGCGCAGAAGCAGGTAAATTCCGTCCGCAGGCTGGGTTACAGTCAGCACTTCACGGTTTTTTCCCTCCGCTTTCCATTCCTCCACACGGGCAATCAGCGTATCCATGGCATTCCTTGCTTCCTCCTGAGTCAGGGTCTGCACTTCCACGCCGCGGCCAGTGGGGACCAGATGGTAAAAACAGACGCGCTGGATGTCGTTGGCGTCAATAAAATCCAAAATCTGCCCCATGCACTGCACATTGTTGCGGGTCAGCGTCAGGCGCAGGCCTGTCTTTTGCCCCACTTCACTGCAAAGCCTGAATCCGCGCACCGCCTGCTCAAAAGAACCTTCCACACCGCGGAATTTGTCATGAACGGCGCCAATGCCGTCCAGGGAAATGCCTACGTACGCCACGCCCAATTCCTTGAACCGCGCTGCAGCTTCCGGCGTAATACGGGTGCCGTTTGTGGAAATGGTCACCTTCAGCCCTTTTCCGGTGGCACGTTCCAGCAGTTCCATAAAGCGCGGATGCACCAGCGGTTCCCCTCCGGAAAAAAGTAGGGCATTCACCTTGTAGTCCGCCAGATCATCAATGACCGCGCAACACTGGTCCCAATCCAGCTCTCCCTTAAATTTCCGGGCAGAGGCGTCTGCATAACAATGCACGCATTTGAGATTGCAGGTACGCGTAATATTCCACACCACAATGGGCTTGCGCACACGGGACGAAGCCGGTGCACAGGATTCCACGGCGCCCCCTGCAAAACGACCGTGCCCGTGGCCCTGTCCGTATCTCAAATGGTCCGCGGGCTGTTCCGCCCCTGTCCAAAGTCTGGTAATATTAATCATGGTGTTGTGAAAGCCTGGGCTGATAGGGGCAAAGGTTGTCTTCCGCCATCATGTCTCCGTAAACGGCATAAGCGCGAGACCGGGACCCTCCGCAGATGGTACGGTACTCACACCGTCCGCATTTGCCCTGCAACGCATTGTCATCCCGGAGTTTGAGGAAAAGGGGGTGCGTGCGGTAGATTTCTCCAGGGTCATCCGTCCGGACGTTTCCTGCCGTTATGGGGAGAAAACCGGAGGGCTGTATTTCCCCGGTATGAGAAATAAACATAATGCCCTTGCCGTCCCGGGTGGGAATGGCGCGGCGAGCAGGCTTGCTTCCCTGAGCACGGGCTTCCTGAAGCGCCACGCGGCGATAATGGTGCCCTTCCGTCGTTTTGACGCCGAAAGAAACCTCATGGCTTATCCTGCTCAGTTTTTTCCAGACGGCTTCCACTTCTTCCGCCGCAGGCATCTCATCCATGGCGGCGCGGCCTGTGGGTACCAAAAGAAACACGCTCCACATGCCCGGTTTCATTTTTTTCACCAGCTCCACAAAGTCGTCAAATTCTCCCAGCGTGCTCCTGGTAATGGTGGTGTTGATTTGCAAGTGCATGCCGGCTTCCTTCGCCATTTCCGCAGCCCGGAGAGTCCGTTCATATGTGTGGGGGACACCGCGGAAGGCGTCATGGGTACTTTCATGCGCACCGTCCAGGCTCAATGACATGCTCTGGACCCCAGCTTCTTTCAACGCATGGAAATCCGTGTGCAACAGCCGGGCGGTAGCAGCAGGGCTCAATGCTACATGCAGCCCCTTGCCGGAAGCCGCACGGACCAATTCCAGAATATCCGGCCTCATGACCGGGTCTCCGCCTGTCAGCACCAGCATGGGAGGCCGCAGTTCCGCCAACTGGTCAATCAGGCGCAATGCCTCCTCATGAGTCAATTCATCCGGGTGGGGACGCGGCTGGGCGACGGCGCGGCAATGTCTGCACGCAAGCGCGCAAGCGCGCGTCACTTCCCAGAAGACCAGGAAAGGGCGTTCATTGAGATCTGTTTCACTAAAAACCGGGCGCATTTTTCAGGACAGCCAATTTAGAACAATTATAATTTTTTGACCAGCCCAAAAGGACGCATCCTTTAAAAAGTTCACTTAGCCGCCTCTTCACGGATTTTTTGAACTTCCTTAGGCAGTTCGGAAAGGGAATTCAGAGCTTCCTTCAGGTTCCTGGAAGCATCCGGAGAAAGCATGATGGCCGTTACATGCTTGACAATGGGCTGCATCATTTCCACAAGCTGCTGCTGCACTCCCATCAGCTTGGCCTGCTGGTTGCGGGTGAGAGGCGGCAGGGCAGCCTGTTTCCTGGCAACGTCCAGCATAGCCGCCCGGTAGCGACCTATCTGTTCCACAGCAGCCTTGCCGGTTTCTTCATCTCTTACCCTGGCCAGAGAGTCGTTAAGCTTTTTTACTTCCTCCACAGTTTTGGTTAGCAGGGTTTCATGCGTGTTGCCCTCCGCATCCTCCGGGAACGGCTCCGCCTGCTCAGCCTTATCCTGAGAAGCCTGCGCCAGCTCCTTCTGAACAGACTGTAAATCCGCTAGGGCTTTTTGCAAATCAGGCGTAAGCAGACCTTCCTTCTTCAAACGGGACAGAGATTTTATCAATTCACCTGAAATTTTCTGTGCTTCCGTTATCTGGGCGGAAACCTGAGCCTGCTCCTGAAGCGTGGCACCAGGAAGCTCTAGCTGTCTTTTCCCAATGTCCAGCAGCTTTTTATGAACTTTTTTAACCGTTTCCACAGCAGCGGCCGCTCCAGGTTCATCCGTTACCTTGTCCAGAGCCGCTGCGATTTCATGCATGCTGGCAACGCTCTGCCTGGTCAGGGAAAGATGGGAGTCCTGGGCAAATGCGGAGGCTGTTATGCAAACGGCAGTGCCCAGACTGATGGAAGCAACAATTTTATTCATGATACGGAAGCCTTTCCGGTATGGAAGAATACGTTTTCCTCCTTTCCCCGTCAATGGCGGCTATTGTCAAGACCACTATATGAAAAAAGGGCTGTCCGCAAACAAGCGGACAGCCCTTTTGAAATCTTAACAGCCCGGCCTTAGTCGCGCTGCTGGCGTGAATACTTGTAGTAGCTCTGGAAGCTGAGTTCCGCAGGGAATTCGCTCAGGCCGCCATTGGGATTGTATTCCTTGAGGCCGCTCATGCCGCAGCGCCCCTGATAAGGGGGCTTGTACGTGCATTTGTAAGTAGGAGCCCAGAAGGTGACAAGTTCATAAATTCCGTAGCCCATGCGTTCAAACATGGTAGCGGTGCCATCAACAATGCCTACGGAAAAACCGGCATAATCTCCCTCGCGGCTCGTCCAGTTGATGATTCCCAGCGGGATTTCTTCAACGGAATAAATAAGGTTGGCGATGGCGCGGCCCAGCTTGCGGGTGGGGGTATATTCGGAAGCGGGGGGAGCCTGAATGTCCGCACTGGCGACACCAACGACGCCGGCGGCAAAAAGAGCTGAGATGATGGCACGTTTCATACTGATTGTTTATATAGTATAATTTGTCGAGGGAAAGCAACTCAAAAAAACAAAAAATCAATCTAATTCCGGCCGGGGGTCCCGCGTCATGAGTTCCGCAAGCGCTTCCATCGGCGGCTTGGATTCATAAAGAACGGAATAAACGGCGTCAATCAGGGGCGTCCTCACCTCCAGCTTCCGCGCAATTTCATAGATGGACAACGTGTTGGGCACCCCTTCCGCCACCATGCCCAGGGTATCCAGGATTTCCTGAAGGCTCTTCCCTTCCGCCAGTCTCCGCCCCACCGTCTGGTTGCGGGAGTGGCGGGAATAGCAGGTAACAATCAAATCGCCTACTCCGGAAAGGCCCATGAAGGTTTCCCTGCGGCCTCCGCTGGCCACGCCGATGCGCGTCATTTCCGCCAAGCCGCGGGTCAGCAAAGCGGCCTGGGCGTTATCCCCCAGGTTCAGCCCTTCGCATAAGCCGGCCCCGATGGCAAAGACGTTCTTAATGGTTCCGCCCAGCTGCATGCCGATAATGTCCGTAGCGGAATAAACACGGAAGGTTTTGGATGCAAATATCTGCTGCACCCAATCCGCATACTTCGGATCTTCAAATCCAATCAGGGAGGCGGACGGAAGGCCCAGGCAGATATCTTCCGCATGATTGGGACCGGAAAGCACGCCTATGGGGTTGGAGGGCAGATATTCCTGAAGGATTTCCGTCATTCTTTTATGTGTTCCCTGTTCAATGCCCTTGGTGCAGGAGACGATGACGGCATCCGGCTGCACCGGCAGGCTGCGCAGCCGCTGGGCCACGGAACGCATGGCCACGGAAGGTACCACTACTACAATGAGTTCCGCATCCTTCACCTGGCCCAGATCGCAAGTAGGATGGATATTGGGGGCCAGGGGAAGGGCGGTTTTCGAAAGGACGGGACTGCGTCTTGTTTCGGCAAGCTGCCTGGCCTGAGCCTCTTCCGGCGTCCACAGGACGACTTCACATTCCCGGGTCGCCAGAACCATGGAGAGGGCCGTGCCCCAGGAACCGGCTCCAATGACTGCTATTTTATGTAACCGATTCATCATCTTACTTGGACTTTTTGGAATAGAAGGAGTGCTCCGTTCCGTTGAGAAGCCTTGCGATATTGGAACGGTGCTTGAGAATCACCAGCGCGCCTACCACCGTGAAAAAGGCGACGTAAAGTATCTGGGGGGAGACATCCCCGTCCTGGCAAAGCGGATAAATCCACCATCCGGCGGCGATCATCACCACAGCGGCCACCAAGCTGGCCAGGGACACGATGCCGGAGATTCCCATAACCACCAGCCAAGAAGCCAGAGCTACGCAAGCCACCACCGGATTGAGGGCAAATAAAACCCCCGCGGTTGTCGCTACGCCTTTTCCTCCCCTGAATCCCAGGAAACAGGTGTAAGTATGACCTAGTATAACAGCGAAACAGGAGAGAACTACCAAGACATTGAAATCCCAGCCGCCCGCATCCCCCGTCAGGAACGGCAGCCAGTTCAAGGCGCCGAACACAGGGATGAACCCCTTTAAGAAGTCCAGAATGAAAACGGAAAGGCCCCACTTCCAGCCCAGTACGCGCCACGCATTGGTAGCGCCTATGTTGCGGGAACCCTGCTGCCTCAGGTCAATCCCTCTGATTCTGCCGGCAAGGTAGCCGAACGGAATCGCTCCGATCAGGTAATAGAAAACTATCCAGGCAATCATGTTGTGCGGAGTGCATTTTAATCCCCCGCCGGTCAAATGACAATGGGGAAATCACCTCCGGCCCGGTTCTTTCCGGAGGGGTTGCTCCCGTAAAAGAACACCATGCCTGACAGCCTCCTCCAGATCCTCATTTTCAAGACTCTCCGTGCCCCGGTCTGCGGAAAAGCCCTGTTTAAGGCGCAATAAGAACAGCGCGAACATCTTCCCGCCCGCCCAGAACCATGCTCCCGCACTTCCTTCGCCGGAATAAGCTTATTTACCGCCCTCGCAGGGTTTCCGCATGACGGCAGCCCAGACGGAGGCATTATCCTGCTGGGGCTCCAGCATATCCTTCACCTGTTCCATGATGATTCCCACCAGCTCCCTGCTGGAACAATCCCTGGCCTTTTGAAGAGCCAGGAAAGAAGGTTCTCTCAACAGCTCGCTCCAAACCTGCAAGCCATCCGAGCAGGCCAGCACCGCATCTCCCGGATGCAAGAGCAGGGGCATGGCGCTGATGTCCACCAGTTCCATGGGACCGCCCATAACGGCGGAACGGAGAATGCAACGCTGCCGGAGCGCACCCTGAAGTGACATTTTCCCCTTCCGGTAAAGGCTATCCGCAATCGGCCTCATGGAATGGTCTTCATTCAGCCGGTCCATGCGAAAGCTGTCCGCCCCGCTCCATAAATACAGGGGGGAGTCTCCCACGCTGATCCACCACAGGAAATGGTCGCGGATGAAGACGGCCAGCAATGTGGTTCCGGATTCCTCCGGTTCCTTCTGAATGGCGGACAATGCCCTGTTGGCAGCATGCAAAGCCGCCGTTAAACGTTCCGGGATATCCTCGATGCCGCTTTCCGCAAATACCGCGGCAAATTCCTGCGCCACCACACAGGAGGCGCAATCTCCGCGAAGATGCCCTCCCATGCCGTCGCACACGATGCCCAGCATCCCGCCGGCGGCGGGAAGACTTTTAACCACGTCTTCCTGCTCGCGGCGTTTGCCAATCCATTGGGCGGAAGCGCAGTCCAGAATATCCGGGGTGCGGGGAACCATGCGGCCGGTGGTTCGGATTAACTGTCCTTACGTTTCAACTGCGGGAAGAGCAGCACGTCACGGATGGAAGAGGCCCCCGTCAGCATCATGACGACGCGGTCGATGCCGATACCGATGCCGCCTGCGGAGGGCATTCCGTATTCCAGCGTTTCAATGAAATCATAGTCCACGCGCTGGGTCTCCCCGGCAGCCTGGTGCTCCAGGCGTTCCTTTTGCACGTCGGGATCGTTCAATTCCGAATAGCCGGGGGAAATTTCCTGCCCGTTGATCACCAGTTCATATACGTCCACTACGTCCGGATTTTCCCGGTTCAGCTTGGCCAGGGGAACCAGGTCCTTGGCCACGTGGGTAACAAAGCAGGGGTTCATGGTCTTTTCCTCCACCAGTTTTTCATACACCTGCTGGGAAACATCCACATCTTTCATATCCGGGCTGATTTCCACTCCCAGCTCTTCACAGCGGGCGCGGCGCGCTTCGGGGGAGATGTCAAACCAGTCTTCCCCCGCCACGCCCCGGATCAGGTCCTGGTAGTCGGCGCGTCTCCAGGGCCGGCTGAGGTCGATTGTGTAAAGAACGTTGCCTTCCGCGTCCTTGTGGTCAATCTGAAGGCCACCGCAGAATTTTTCCGCCAGATGGCAGATGAGCTCCTCCACCATATTCGCCATGGTCTCAAAATCACCGCAGGCGCAATAGGCTTCCAGCATGGTGAATTCCGGGTTGTGGCGGCGGTCAATTCCTTCATTGCGGAAGCTGCGGTTGAGTTCGAAAATTTTCGTGAAGCCGCCCACCATCAGGCGTTTGAGGAAAAGCTCCGGGGCAATGCGCAGCGTCAACGGCATATCCAGCGCGTTATGGTACGTTTCAAACGGCTTGGCGGCGGCCCCACCGGCCACATCCTGAAGCATGGGGGTTTCCACTTCCAGATAACCGCGTTCCTGGAGAAAGCGGCGGATTTCCGCAATCATGAGGGAGCGCGTAACGAACAGGGAGGCGCTTTCCTCATTGGAAATGAGGTCCAGGTGGCGCTTGCGGTAGGTCACCTCCTTGTCCGCCAGCCCGTGCCACTTGTCCGGCAGGGGGCGGAGGCTTTTGGAAAGAATGGTCAGTCCGGATACCTTTACGGTAGGTTCTCCGGTACGGGTCAGGAACGTGGTTCCCCTGATGCCGACCCAGTCCCCGCGGTCCAGGAGCTTCCAAAGCTTCCAGGTGGTTTCATCCACCTCATTTTTATGCAGGAACCCCTGGATTTTTCCCCGTACGTCCCCAATGACGAAAAACTGGGATTTGCCCATGTCGCGAATAGCCAGAAGGCGGCCGGCGACGGCTACCTGTTTGTCTTCCTGGAAATCGGCTTTCAATCCGGCGGGAGTGGTGGTCACGTCAAATCTTGCGCCGTAGGGGTCAATTCCCAGCTCACGGATTTTGGCGAGCTTGTCGCGGCGCACGGCAATAAGTTCGGATTCCGTCGTAGTCGAATGTGCCTGCTGTTGTTCGGACATAGTGCGGGGATTCTAAAGGCTTGCTTCCGTTTTGGCTAGCGCATTGTCAGGCAGAGGGGACATTTTTGGCGGCCGGTTTTGACCCGAAGGTTCCTTCCCCCCTTTTTCGGAAGCCGGATGCCGGAACATGCCCCAGTATTCCGGCCGTTTTGCAAAAAGCCTGGACAGAACCACATAAAGCACGATATTCAAAGGAATTGAAACAAAACTGGTCTTATTATTAAAAAATGGCCGGCAAATCCCCACATACGCATAATTGCTTTTACCTTTGGCACCAGACATGTTATAAATGTTCCCGTTAAGACGCACCTTATTTATCAATTATATACTATCCGTGCAGACTTATGAGTGATCAGACAACCGTAACTTACAGCACGATTGACGCTAACGAAGCCGTAGCCTCCGTAGCCTATCGTTTTTCTGAAGTCATTGCCATTTACCCCATTACACCATCTTCTCCGATGGGTGAATCAGCTGAAAGCTGGGCCGCTGTCAACAGGAAGAACCTGTGGGGCACCGTTCCCTCCGTAGTGGAAATGCAGAGTGAAGGCGGCGCGGCAGGAACCGTTCACGGCGCCCTCCAGACCGGAGCGCTTGCAACTACGTTCACCGCATCCCAGGGGCTCCTGCTGATGATCCCGAACATGTTCAAAATCGCAGGGGAACTGACTCCCGCCGTGTTCCACGTAGCCGCCCGGTCCCTGGCTTACCAGGCCCTTTCCATTTTTGGCGACCACAGCGACGTGATGAGCGCCCGCTCCTGCGGATGGGCCATGCTGTGCGGCTCCTCCACTCAGGAAGCTGCGGACTTCGCCGCTATTTCCCACGCCGCTACACTGGAATCCCGCATTCCTTTCATCAATTTCTTTGACGGGTTCCGCACGTCCCACGAAATCGGCAAGATTGCAGACATCACGGACGATACCCTGAACGGCATGATTAAGCAGGAATGGCTGGATTCCTTCCGGGAACGAGCCCTGACCCCTGATGCTCCCGTTCTGCGCGGCACTGCCCAGAACCCGGACGTTTACTTCCAAGGACGTGAAACGGTCAACCGTTTTTATGAAGCCACTCCGGCTATTGTCCAGAACGCCATGGACAAATTCGCGGAACTTACCGGCCGTTCCTACCATCTGGTGGATTACACCGGCGCTCCGGACGCCGAACGCGTCATTATCCTGATGGGATCCGGCGCTGAAGCTGTAGAAGAAACGGTAGAAGCCATGATGACCCGGGAAAACGCCAAGGTAGGCGTGCTGAAGGTGCGCCTGTTCCGCCCCTTCCCCGCCGCCGAACTCGTCAAGGCCCTCCCCGCTACGGTCAGGAAAATCGCCGTGCTGGACCGCACCAAGGAACCCGGCTCCCAGGGAGAACCGCTCCACCAGGACATCATCCAGGCCCTCTTCGACGCCCAGGCCAACGGCACGCTGCCCTTCACCAACGGCATGCCCAAGGTGGTAGGCGGACGCTACGGCCTCTCCTCCAAGGAATTCACCCCCGCCATGGTCAAGGGCGTCTATGACAACCTGGCTCTGGACACTCCCAAGAATCATTTCACCATCGGCATCAACGACGACGTACTGGGCACCAGCCTCCCGTATGATGAAGATTATTCCACGGAAGCGGACGACGTGACGCGGGCCATGTTCTTCGGCCTCGGTTCCGACGGCACCGTAGGCGCCAATAAGGACGCCATCAAGATCATCGGCCAGCATACGAACCTGTATGTGCAGGGCTACTTCGTGTATGACTCCAAGAAATCGGGTTCCTCCACCATTTCCCACCTGCGCTTCGGTCCCCGTCCGATCAAATCCACATACCTGATCACCAAGGCAAACTTCCTGGCCCTGCACCAGCCTTCCCTGCTGGATCTGTTCGACTTCCTGAAGAATGCCGCCAACGGCGCCACTTTCCTGATGAACAGCCCGCACCCGGCGGACAAGCTCTGGGACACGCTGCCCGCCCGCATGCAGCAGCAGATTCTGGACAAGAACATCAAGCTCTACACGATTGACGCTTTTGCCGTGGCCCGCAAAACGGGCATGGGCGGCCGCATCAATATGATTATGCAGACCTGCTTCTTCAAGCTGGCCAGCGTGATTCCCGCGGATGAAGCCATCGGCTACATCAAGAAGGCCATTGCCAAAACCTACGCCAAGAAGGGCCAGGAAGTGGTGGACAAAAACATCGCCGCCGTGGACGCCACGCTGGAAAACCTGCATCAGGTGGACACAACCGGAAAAACTGTAAACGGACACGCCATTCCGCCCGCCATGTCCCCGGACGCTCCGGACTACGTACAAAACGTCCTTGGCAAGATGATGTGCGGTGAAGGCGACAGCATCCCGGTCAGCCAAATGCCCGTGGACGGCACATTCCCGAACGGAACGTCCCAGTACGAAAAGCGCAATCTGGCCCTGGATCTGCCGGAATGGGATCCGACCCTCTGCATCCAGTGCGGCAAGTGTACCGCCGTCTGCCCGCACGCGGTTATCCGCAGTAAATTCTTCTCTCCTGACGCTCTTGCAAACGCTCCGGAAGGGTTTGAATGCCTGGATGCCAAGCATCCGGACTGGAAGGGAGAGAAATTCGTCATCCAGATTTCCCCGAACGACTGTACGGGCTGTACGCTCTGCGCGGATGTCTGCCCGGCCAAGAGCAAGACGGACCCGACGCACAAGGCCCTGACCATGGTCCCGGCCGGGAAGATTCACGACAAGGAAGAAGCCAATTGGAATTTCTTCCTGAGCCTTCCGGACGTGGACCGCACCAAGGTAAGAACGGACAACATCCGCTCTATGCAGGTGCTGCGCCCGCTGTTCGAATTCTCCGGCGCCTGTGCCGGTTGCGGTGAAACTCCGTATGTAAAAATGCTCTCCCAGCTCTTCGGCAACCGCCTGGTGGTCGCCAATGCTACGGGCTGCTCCTCCATTTACGGCGGCAACCTGCCCACCACCCCGTGGTCCCATGACTCTGAAGGGCGCGGCCCCGCCTGGGCCAACTCCCTGTTTGAAGACAACGCTGAATTCGGTCTTGGCTTCCGCGTCTCCCTGGACAAGCAGATGGAACACGCCATTGAGCTTCTTCATGAAGCTGCCGGCGCCGTGGGCCAGGAACTGGTGGACCGGATACTGGCTAATCCGCAGAAGGATGAAGCAGACATCGCCCAGCAGCGTGAAAATATTGAAGAACTCAAGAAGAAAATCGCCGGCAAGCCGGAATACGCGCGCCTCCTGACCCTTGCGGATAAACTTGTCCGCAAGAGCGTGTGGATTCTGGGCGGCGACGGCTGGGCCTACGACATCGGCTACGGCGGCCTGGACCACATTCTGGCCAGCGGCCGGAACGTGAAGGTGCTGGTCATGGATACGGAAGTATACTCCAACACCGGCGGCCAGTGCTCCAAATCCACCCCGCGCGCCGCAGTAGCCAAATTCGCCACGACCGGCAAGCCCGGAGTGAAAAAGGATCTGGGGCTCATGGCCATGACTTACGGCAACGTGTACGTGGCCTCCGTCGCTCTCGGCGCCAAGGACGAACACACGCTGAAAGCCTTTGTGGAAGCGGAAGCCTATGACGGCCCGGCTCTCATCATCGCCTACTCCCACTGCATCTCCCACGGCATCAACATGGCCAAGGGCCTGCAGCAGCAGAAGGCATGGGTGGATTCCGGCCGAGTCCTGCTTTACCGCTATAATCCGGACCTGGCCCGCCAGGGCAAGAATCCGCTGATTGTGGAAGGCAAGGGCCCGAAGGGCGATCTGCGCGATGTACTGCTCAGCGAAAACCGCTTCAAACTTCTGGCGAAGACCAATAAGGAAGGATTCGAAAAACTCCTTGAAGAAGCCCAGAAGGATGTCTGGCACCGCTGGAACCTGTACCAAAGCATTGCCGGCATGGGTGCCGACAAACCTGCGGAATAAGGTATAGGCCGCTTAATTTCAACGCCCCTGTCCGGCTTATCCGGCAGGGGCGTTTTTTACTGCCGGATATTCATGAAAAACAAACCATGAATATTTCGGGGAGGGGACTGCTTTTCCGCCCCGCCATACAGCCACGCAAGCAGGCTTCCCGCGCCAGTACTTTCCCTTCCTGAAAGCCGGAGAATTCATCCTTCCCCCGCAGCACAAAAAAGGGCGCACACCTTGCTGCAAGGCCGGGTTTTAATATATCACCTTATACGGGTTAATTTCCGCATGGAGGTTTTGAAGGCCTTCAATGAACCGCAGCCTTTGCGGCCAGCCATGTCCAAGGCAAAGAGGGGCATTTCATGCGGCCAGGGGAATACTGTTTCCTCACACCTTCCTCCCCAGAGGAGCGCGGCCCGCTTTCCTGCGGACCGCGCCGGTGGAAAAACCGGAAAAAGGCTTTAAAACAGGGATGCTGCTTCAAGATTCCCGAAAATGGTGCACACCGGAGGAGGAATATACCATTCCGGATGCCGTATCCGGGAAGTGCACCACATCAGGCGTCAGGCGAGTGCCCACATCCAGATAGACCAGCTTCTCCGTAGCGGATCCGTTGCGGATAACATGCGCTCCCTCCGGGCTGGCAGGGAATGCAATCGCATCCCCCTCTTTTAAATTCTTTTCACCCTCAGGCGTACGCACAACGGCATGGCCCCTGATGATGTAAAATACCTCTTCATTCACTTCATGATAATGGTAGCCATAGGCGTACCGCCCCGGCTCCACTTCCACGAAACTGGCCGCACATTTTCCGGCATCCGCTTCCCGGATGACGGGCTTTACCGCAAAGGAATTACCCTCCCGGCTGATAACCTGAGGCTCCGTCTCCCTGTAATTGGCAATGATGATCTTGTTCATGGCATTATCTGTTCATGCTTGCCGTAACGGCAGGCACTTATTAAAATAGGCGGCAACATTCTTTTTGTAAAGTAGGCAGAAAATAGTACCCTGGATTCCTGAAAGAAACTATTGCTTAAAATAAATGACTTACTATAATTCATCATGCCCTGTTGAAACTACTCTCCAACTGATTTCCTCCCGCTGGAAAGTGCTCATCCTCCGCGATCTGCTCGAAGGCACCCGGCGGTTTGGAGAACTCCGCAAATCCATTGGGCCTGTGACGCAGAAAGTTCTGACTGCGAACCTGCGTTCTATGGAAAAGGACGGCCTGCTTACGCGAAAGGTGTATGCGGAAGTACCTCCGCGCGTGGAATATACTCTTACGGAACTGGGGCGCAGTCTGCGCCCCGTCCTGGCCTCCATGGCGGAATGGGGATCGAAATACCAAAGAGAAAACCGCTGATCCTCCCCCCTTTCCGGAGCTTAACCGAACCTCCGGAAAGACATGGAAATACAGCAGTTTCCCTTTTTCCCGCAAGAAAGGTCAGCGGGAAATTTCCGTCGTTTTACGGATAATTTCGCGGGCTTTCCGCACGTCTTCCTCATGGGAATCCCCGCGGCTTTTTTCCACGGTAAAGAGCTTGGAAAGCTCTTCATCCATGCGGGCTACGGCAGCTTTCGCCTTAGGATTTTTTGCGGCGCGGGCGCGCAGGATATTGACCTTTTCAAATTCCTCCAGTCCGTCCCGGAGTTTTTCAAACCGCAGGGAACTGAGATTGCCGGGATAAACAAGGTAGCAGTCTCCCGCGGGCCAGTTCCCGAAATCGGTCTTTTCAAACGGATTACGGTTCCAGGAATTATAAGCCCTGTCTCTTATACACATCTCCGAGCC
>ENA-OYAO01000345-OYAO01000345.1-human-gut-metagenome-genome-assembly--contig:-NODE-345-length-21384-cov-6.569647_pt1 | contig 21384 bp, 18 predicted proteins | sample MGYA00243429_ERZ652822 | MGnify/ENA primary metagenome ERZ652822 (study PRJEB26926, sample SAMN06164533) | human gut metagenome | biome: ENVO:00009003; feature: ENVO:2100002; material: ENVO:00002003... | reverse complement strand
ATTATTAAGATGATGACAGATGGTATTTTGCAGAATCCGTTGAACCTACAAAATAGCGAGGATTTTAGAGATAAACAAGAGCTGGAAGCTCTTCAGCAAGAATTCTCTGTTGAAGAAGAACAGGAAACAGTTCGTAACGGAGAACAAATTATTATGGAGGATCCTTTCAATCCTCAAGATATTGATATAAAAACTAAAACGATGTCGCTTGATAATATTATTAAGCGATTAAAAGAAAATGAGATTGATATGTCTCCAGATTTCCAAAGGCAAGGAAACCTGTGGACGCCAGATAAACAAAGCCAATTGATAGAGTCAATCCTAATAAAGTTACCTCTGCCCGCATTTTATTTTGATGGCTCTGATGATAATAAATGGTTGGTTGTTGACGGGTTGCAAAGATTAAGTGCAATTAAGAATTTTGTAGTTGACAAAACAATGTCATTGTCTGGATTGGAATTTTTAAAGAAACTAGAAGGATTTAAATTCGATGATTTGCCCAGAGTGTATCAACGTCAAATTGAGGAAGCTGAGATCATGGCTTATATAATTAACCCCGGGACTCCAGATGATGTGAAATTCAATATCTTTAAGCGGATTAATACAGGAGGAATGGTTCTCGCTGCTCAAGAAATTAGACATGCACTTAATCAAGGTGTACCTGCGAGATTTGTTGCAAAGCTTGCTGAAACCCCTGAATTTAAGAGGGCAACAGGAGGAGTGGTTGATCCGAGAAGAATGCTTGATAGAGAATTTGTGACTCGCTTTATTGCTTTTTATATAAATTCTCCGGCAGATTATAAACCGGATCTAGATACGTTTATGTCTAAATCAATGGGGCAATTGAAGAGTAAAACTCCAGAAGAATTAAATGCTATCAAAAATAATTTTATTGATGCAATGAATTTGGCAAATGCCATTTTCTCTCGTTGGGCATTCCGTAAAATTTATGATAAAAGTGCAAGACGTAAACCCATAAATAAAGCTTTGTTTGAAGTCTGGAGTGTAGAATTGGCTAAATTGTCGATTGAAGAGAAAAATATAGCATTGAGTCGAAAAGATAAAATATTTGAGGAGTTTATTAAATTAATGAATAGTGATGATTCTTTTTGTAGCGCTATTACGTCAGCGACGGGCGATAAAAGTCGAATAAAGTATAGATTTACCCAAATTGAGAAATTATTAAAGCACGTGTTGGTATGATAAAAAGTATTCATATTAAGAATTTCAAGTCTTTGAAAGATGTTGTAATGCGCCCTGCTCACTTAAATCTTTTAATGGGGTTAAATGGTATGGGTAAATCATCATTTATTCAAAGTTTGTTATTGCTTAGGCAGAGTAAAAAATCAGGATTAGCTCGGTTCGCTTTAAATGGAGCCTTAACTGAAATAGGACGAGGTCGGGACGCACTATATCAAAGCGCTGATGAAGAAATCATTTGTTTCGATTTTGAGGAAGAAAGTAATGGATTATCAGATGTATTTTCGTGCGCTTTGATGTACCATGCTGATAATAATGTTTTGGATAATAATAATGAATGGCCGGTAGATCATCTAAATAAACATTCTTTGTTTAACAATGATTTTCAGTATTTAGCTGCTGAACGAATTGGACCACAACTTGATTACCCTATGTCATATGCGGATGTGATAGAAAAACAACAATTAGGTATAAGAGGTGAGTATACTGCTCATTTTCTAGATGCCTTTGGGACAAGCTTCAAAGTCCCTCAATGTTTATGGCACCATAAGGCAAAATCCGACATATTACTTCACCAAGTTGCAGCTTGGTTAGGAGAAATTAGTCCAGATATTAGGCTTGATACCCAGGAGGTGCTTGGAACTGATAAGGTTATTATGAATTATCAATTTCAGAATAATGATGCATTAAGTAAAAAGTTTAGGCCTAAAAATGTTGGATTCGGAATCTCTTATGCCCTGCCAATCATTGTGGCATTATTGAATTTTAAAAAAGATAAAATTGTGATAATTGAAAATCCTGAAGCGCATATACATCCTAGGGGGCAAGCCGAAATGGGGCGTTTGATTGCATTGGCAGCAGCTGCTGGAATGCAATTATTTGTTGAAACACATAGTGATCATATTGTAAATGGAATTCGAGTCGCAGTCAAAGAGGAGCTTATTGAAGCAAAAAAAGTTAATATTTCTTATTTTTATCGTCAAATAACAGAGGCTGAACAATTTTGTAATATAAAAAATATCCAGGTTGATAAAAACGGTGAATTGAGCGCTTATCCTACTGATTTTATGGATGAATGGAATAATCAATTGTTAAAATTAATTTAATGCATGGAATTAATATTCAATGAACAGTCGATTATCCCTTGTGCTGAGGACTTTACTGGTGCTTATTCTGCTGTTGTGCAATATGTTAGGACATATAAGGAAGCGGAAAAGTATGGTTTTAAACGTATTAGATATGAGAAATCATTTGATAATATTAATATAGCGCCTAATTTGACGCTAAATGATTTTTGTAATAGAAATCCTACACTAGGTGCGGTGTTGTTAGGATTAGCAAAACATCCGTTTATTGACACTGATTCTCCTGAAGAGAGCCGTTTTGTTGATAATACTTTTTTTATTATTCGTAATGGAGAATCAGTATCAGTTGAAGGTTTAGGCATAGTATATCTTTATAACAGTGTAGGTATATCATTTTGTTTCGATCCTTGGTGGGGACAAATTAAACATCAACTGCATGTTAACGGTAGAGAATCAGGAATATACGATGTTGTTGCTATCTCTCATCCTAAACACTGTGAAGATCCATATTTTATAGAGAAACTGAGTCTATCTAGTCCTATAATAGAAACAGATATTGAACCGAATAATAAAGTTATTCACCTGCGTGATGATCATGGAAAGGATGTGTTATTTGCTTTCGCAAAAAAATTATGTAAATCTCCATATGTTGTTGAGATTATCAATTCATTGCCTTATAATCCGTATGAGAAAAACTTTATTCGAGCAATTCATGATAATGGTTTAATAGAGATAGTTTTGATTGATACGGATGAAGGGCTCGGACTCGTATTACAGTCCACAGGACGTAATGCATATGAAACTAAACAGATAGCAGATATGTTGGAGCATAATTTCTTTGGTTGAGTTTTTTTATTTCTTCTGTTTCTAGGGTACGTCAACGTGAGACTCGGGGTTCTTATGCGAGGTTTGTTTTAGTTGTTTGCTATGATCAACTGATATCTAACCAATGATCCATAAGATGGTTACATCTTTTAATTGCGACGTGTTTTTGTAGTCTCGCCAATCATGCTGATCTTCTGAGTTCTACTTCTTTTATAAATAGGTACGCTGATACTAAGATCTCCCAGAATCAGATATATTTTTGATTGCGACAGTGCACCTGGAAAATAAGATAAAAACAGCGGTGTGCTTGTTTTTTATAAAGCACTACGTTCCTTCCTTGGAGTCACCTAAATTCCCCTACACAGAATTTTTTTTATGTAATTATGTCATGTAGGGCAGGTAGACGGCAGAAAATCATGTAGATCCATAATTTTAGATAATAAATCGAGGTTGGAGTTACGCGAGTGGCCTCAGGAGAAACATGATAAGGAGAAGGAATACTGGGTGATGTCAAGCGGGGACGTCCTGTTGATGACGATACCTTCTGGTATGTTGATGCTGTGGTGGAGGCTTTGTGTTTTGGTTGGATTGACAGCACAACCAAGAAGATCTTCGAGGAGGTGACAGCGCAGAAACTTTGTCCTCGGAAACCTCGCAGCAATTGGTCGGAATTGAACAAAGAACGATGTCGCCGCATGGAACGGCTGGGGCTGATGACTGATGCAGGTAGGACCGTCTTGCCGGATATGAGCGAATCCGGATTTTCCATCGATCCCAATATTTTGCAAGAGTTGCAGTCTGATTCTGTTCTTTGGGAAAACTTCTGCCACCTGCCGGACCTTTACAAGCGGGTGCGGATTGATATCATTCAGATCAAAAAGAACCAGCCCGAACTTTTTCGGAAACGCCTCGACAAATTTCTCGAAAACACCCGCAAAGGCATTCTCTATGGTGAGTTGAACGACAACGGGCGGTTGTGAGTTCAGCTCCTTTTCATCCGGCAGCAAGGTAAGGGCCCGTTGCGAAATGCCAACCTCAGGCCCCGGTGGGGTTTCCGCAGGGAAAAGCCTCTTTCGGTGGCGCCCTTTCCCCCGCGGAAAAGGTTGTCGTATTCGCTCCGGCCCGCTTTTGAAGATGCTACCGATGGAAAGGAGAAAAACCATGCTTCGGCTGTGTGTTGTGTCTCCCGTTCCCCGGCCATCTTTCGTCCACCGTCTTCGATCTCCGCTGCTGCCTAAGATCAATTTATTGCCCATTTTTCTCGCGTTTGAGCCGCGATGAGGTTCGGCGGTATAAGTTGTGCTCCGCGGCGATTTTTGAGGTGTATGGCCTGTTTCTGTGGCTTCTATCATGTATTTATCGAGCTTCCGCCATTGGCGCGACGCCCAACCATCCCCGATGCAAGAATGTGGGCAACGGCCGAAGTCTTGTTGTTGCTCCAGCCCTATGTATCCAACTGGTATCCGCAAATCAATATGTCTGCAAAACAACAAAACAGAGAGCCTGCAAAACAGTACGTCAGTAAAACAACAAAACAGTGTGGCAACACAACAGCGAAACAGCAAAACCGTGACTTCAGTCAGTCAGTACTTCAGTCAGTCAGTACTTCAGTCAGTCAGTATTTCAGTCAGTACTGAATTCAGTCAGTACTGACGTCAATCAGTCAGTCGGCCTTTTTGAATAAGACGCCCTGCGGGCCTTCCTTTTTTGATCGGTTTTGTTCCCGATGCCGGCTTCGGGAACGGGTGGTTCGCCTCTTCAGATTGGCCGGCGAACAAGCGGGAACGGGACGTGATATTCGACCCGTTTTTGAGTCCCCGGAACATTATATATTTCGGGACTCAGCAAGCTGTGTTTTCCGTTACGCGAAATAGATTTCGTAACAGAAAACAGCTTGCCCGCAAGGGGGTGGAAAACTCCTCCGAAGTCGTCGTTTTTTACCGGGGCCACCGTGGCCCGACCCGAAATTTGGCCGGCGAAGGATTTTCGAGACCCCTTCGCCAGAAAACAGGGAAGATCCGGCCATTTTGGCGTGGAAAAGTGGCGGTTTATCGCCCGAATCAGACTTCAAAACAGCTCGTTTTCGACTGATTTTCGGCGGTTGAGAATGCAAAATTTCGGACAAATTTCACGAATTTGGACGCGCTTTTGAGGCCTCAATTCATCCAATTGAGAGCCTCTAATCCGACATTTTGCGTCCTAAAAAGCCGTGGAATTTGTCCTCTCTCGGCGTTCGATTTTGCAGAATTTTGGTCATTTAGAATCGGATTTCGATGCAGTTTCAGTACCAATTCTCCTGCGAAACGGGACGCTTATTGCGGGAAACAACGCACCGGTTTACGGCCAAACTCCAGCCCGCAGAGGACGTCGAGCGAACTGGGGCGGCCGTCCGAGCGGAGGGCGTAGACGCTCTCTTCGGCCATCGTGGCGATGGTGTAGTTGCGGGTTTGGGCGGTCTGCCAACCGGTCCGACGGGCGTTGCGAACGGCAAAGATCAGGATGCGCTGCTCGGCCAGGGCCTCTTCGACGGCAGGCGGGTAGCAGCGGTAGAGGGCACGCCCCAGGGCCCAGATCACCGGGTGACGGGCTTTCAGCAGAAGTTCAAAGACGGATTTTTCGAGCGGCGACTGGAAACCGCTGATTACGACACGGTCGGTAGCACAACACGCTTCGGCCCAGCGCAAGGTCTGCTCCTCGACGGCCGGTGAGACGACGCGCGAGGCAAAGAAGGCGACCTTTCGGCGGTCGAGCAGGGCGGGGTTGCCCGTGTAATCGTAATCGAAAGCCATAAAAACGTGGGTTGCCGCATTGACTTACCCCGTACTCAGGCCTTCGCTGCCCCACGATGAAATAAGCAACACGGACAGCCCACGCGAAACGTGTATCGTGCACATAGCAAGCCAAAGGCATGCGGGCACAATACATGCGTCCACGAGGCGTCCAGTCACATCTCTTTCATCGTGTCAAGTTTGCGAAGTTTGAGTACGAAAGAAAACGTAACGAAACGTTCGTAATATGTTAGTTCCGCGGATCGGCACGGAACCATCTACAAAAATAGGAAATTAAATCGGAAAACCGCCAACAGTCGCTGTTTTTTGCGGTAGAGCGTCTGTCGGGCGGTGTGTATCGTTGTAGTTTATTGCCGCAGGCGGGTCGACCCGCTTTCCGACTGTCGGCAAATTTCGTATCTTTGTCTTGGATAGGACGCGCCGAACGACGTCCATAAATCGAGTAGAGCATGAGTACCCTGGAACGAGCCATCGAGATTGCCACAGAGGCGCACCGCGGCCAGCGCGACAAGGCCGGGAATGACTATATCGGCCACCCGCTGCGGGTCATGGCCGCGGGCAAAACCCCCGAGGAGAAGATCGTCGGGGTGCTGCACGATGTGGTCGAGGACAGCGACTGGACGCTTGAGGAGCTGGCGGCCGAGGGGTTTGCACCTGAAATCATCGAGGCGCTGCGCTGTTTGACCCACGCCGAGGAGGAGCCTTACGACCGTTATATTGCCCGCGTAAAGGGCAATCCGCTGGCGGTGGCGGTCAAGTTGAACGACTTGACGGACAACATGGATATTCGCCGCCTGCCGTACCTTTCGGATAAGGATGTCAAGCGACTCAAGCGTTATTTGCGGGCCTACAAGCAGCTGACCGGCGAACCGACCTACTCGGTCTATGCCTGTCGTCAGGAGTATCCGAACGCCTATCTGCCCTGGACCGAGGCGGAGGATCTGGAGTTGACGCGCCGGTGGTGTGAGGGGGCGACGGAGGAGGAGTTGTCCGCCCATTTCCAGCGCAAGCCCGGTGCCATCTGTTCGCGCATCGAGAAGCTCGACCTGGAGCGGCTTTACGGGAAACCAAACAGCCATGACTGAACTGCGTAAAATACCAAACGTCGGGCCGCGGACCGAAGCGGATCTGCTGGCCATGGGATACACGACCATCGAATCGCTGAAGGGCAAGACGGCCGAGGAACTCTATGCCGAGGAGTGTCGTCTGCGGGGGTGTCAGATTGACCGCTGTCAGCTGTATCTTTATCGTGCGGTCGTCTATTTCGTCAACACGGAGAATCCCGATCCGGCGAAGTGCAAATGGTGGCTCTGGAAGGATCGGCCTGCGGCGGAAGCGGACCCCGAGCGCAAATAGACCGGTTGGGCCGATATACGCCGCAGCCTCGGGTGCCGTCTGCAAAGTGCGGCGAACCGATAAACTGATTCGCGATGATACTGAGCGTTAGCCGAAGAACCGATATTCCCGCCTTCTATTCGGACTGGTTTTACAACCGGATCCGGGAGGAGCAGGTGTGCGTCCGGAATCCGATGAACCGGCATCAGGTCAGCAAAATCCAGTTATCCCCTGATGTGATTGATTGCATCGTCTTTTGGAGCAAGAATCCGGCGCCGATGCTGCCGCGTTTGGGCGAACTTGCGGACTACATGTACTATTTCCAATTTACGGTCACTCCATACGACAAGGAGCTGGAGACGGGGCTCCCGCAGAAGGAGGCTGTGATCGACACGTTCAGACAGCTGTCCGACCGAATTGGCCCCAAGCGGGTTATTTGGAGGTATGACCCGATTTTGTTCTCGCAAAGCATGGATGTCCGCTATCATCTGCACGGTTTTGAGGCAATTGCCAAACGGTTGGCATCCTGTACCCAAACCTGCGTGATCAGTTTTGTGGATCAGTATCAGAAGACGCGACGCAATTTAAGGACGACAACGGTCCGGGAACCGAGTGCGGATGAAATCACCCGATTGGCTGCGGGGCTGGCGGCCATCGCATCAAGCTATGGCATTCGGATTCAGAGCTGCGCAGAGCGGATAGATCTGGAGCCGATGGGCATCCGGCATGGCCGATGTATCGACCGCATGTTGATTGAAGAGTTGCTGGGGGGCAGGTTGGAGGTCGCCAAGGACAGGAACCAACGGCCGGAGTGTGGATGTGTGCAGAGTGTGGATATCGGGGCCTATGATACATGCAGCCACGGCTGTCTGTATTGCTATGCCAACACCGATACGCAGACGGTGTGTCGGAACCGGGTGTTGCATGACCCGTCGTCGCCGTTGTTGATCGGCCGTATGGAGGAGGGCGATGTCGTAAAGGAGCGGGCGATCCGCTCGTTTAAGGTGAGCGATGCGCTTTTTTAGGGGTAGATAATCCGGCCGCCCCGATGGGCTTGGGACCGGTCGGACCGATGCGTGTTGCTACCTCGGGCGCCGTTTGCGAAGGACGAACTCGGTCGCCTCGCGATCCTTCTGTTCGGCGGTCCGCACGGGATTCTGCAGCAGCCACTGTTCGAGCTCCTCGCGCAGGAAGTAGACATTCTTGCCGTGGGGCTTGTAGTGGGGGATGCGGGCGTTGTGGGTGAGTTTGTACATGTAGCTCGGTGAGATGCCTGTGAAGTCGCAGGCTTCGGAAAAGTTCAGGACATTCTTCTGTCCGCGCAGCAGTTGTTCGATGCGGTCGAGACGCTCCTCGACGGTTAGACTCATTTGCATAAAAACACAATTTAAAAGGTTTGACAAAGGCGTTGCGCAACGCACGGGCTTGTAATTACAGAGACAAAGAAACGAAGAAAAAAGGCTGGCGACATTGTCTGCCAACGTTTCCGCTTGTTTGGACAATCTTTCCCATCTTTTTCCCGCGTACAGGCTCCCTGCAAACACGACGGCGGAACCCCGCAAAGGGACTTCGCCCGTGCCTGTTGTCGGGCGTCTACGGGCAGACTATGACTGCGCGGTCTCCAGGGCCCGGATGCAGTCGAGAATCTGTTGCTCGCGTTTCGCGTCGATGATGTCGGCCATCTGCTTGGCCGCCGAGAGGTCCTTGGCCGTAAGCGGCTTGCCCAGCTTCTAGAGGAAGCACCCCTTGGCTCCCGCCACGCGCTGCCACTTCGGGGTGATGAAGCGCGCGGCGCTCAGCGATTCGAGCAGCAGTGCCAACAGCTTGTTGTGGGTCGTCTGCAACGGCTCCGGGAGTTGGCAGGCGAGCAGCAACTCAACCTCCGGGCGGGTGACATCGCGCCGGAAGAGGCCGATGCGGTTGATGTGTTCGGTCAGCAGGTCGAGTTGCCGGTCCGTAAGGCGCGGCGAGAAGTCCTCCGGCGTGGGGTCAAATCCCGTGCGGCTGCGGTTGATGGCGCGGCGCTTCTCGGCCTGCGCCTGCAGGGCGGTTTCGCGCTCCCGGGCCTGCTCCAGCTCCTCCTGCCGCTGCCGCGTGAAGCCGGCAATCTCCGCAACTGCGCTCTGCACCTCGTCCAGTTGAGTCTTGATGTCGTCCTGAGCCGGGGCGGGGTAGCGGTTGTAGAGGTATGCGAAGGTCTGGTCGATGCGCCGCTGCTCGTCGCGCGTGAAGTTGCCGTAGGCCAGCCGGCGTTCGTAGTCGCGGTGCTGCTCGTCGAGGTAGCGGCGGGCCTCCGTACCGGAGAGCCCGCGGCACTCGATTTCGCTCTCCAGATAGTGGAGCGTGAAGCGGGGATCCCGGAAGAGGACGACGCAGAAGGTGAGCCAGCTGAAGAGGACGACCAGCGCATAGAAGATCGACGCCGGCACCATCCATAACCAGCCCAACAGCCGGCTCCGACGCGCGAGCCGCATGCGCACGCTCCCGATCCATGCACAGACCCGGCTGTTGGCACGACGGTGCGAGTAGCGGATGTATTCGATGCGGTTCATGGGCGGTCGGTTGCGGTGCGGGGGTGAAGGCTGATGCCCCGTCTTCCAAAGATAATCATAATTCCGGAATCCGGTTCACCGCTTCGCGTTTCTTCTCATCCATAATCTGCGCATAGACCTGCGTGGTCTTCAGCTCGCGGTGGCCTAGGAGCTTCGAAAGGGTGTAGATCTCGGTACCGAGCGAGAGTTGCAATACGGCGAAGGTGTGGCGCCCGCAATGGAAGGTGATGTGCTTCGTGATACCCGCCTTCATGCACCATTCGCGCAGCGCGAGGTTATGCCAGGCGGAGTATTTCAGCCCCGAGAAGACCCGCTCGTCTGCCCTGCCGCGCGGCCCCATGTAGCGCACGGCCTGCTCGGCGATGTCGAGGTACTCCAGACCGCGGGTCTTCTTCTGGCGGAAGACCACGCGCGTGCCGCCGTCGAACTCCTGTACCTCGCCCCACGTCAGCTTGTTGATGTCGCTCCAGCGCATGCCCGTCAGGCACGAGAAGATGAAGGCATCCTTCAGCACGGGGTAGGAGCAGTCGGTCTTGACCAGCCGCTGCAGCTCCTCGACCGTGAGGTATTCGCGGTGGACATCCTCCGTCCGTGTGGCCTTGACCCCCATGGCGGGTGAGTGGGTGACGATCCCCTCCTCGACGGCCCGGTTCAGCGCCGCCTTGAACTTCAGGAAGTAGCTGTTCTGGCTGTTGGCCGAGAGGGCGGTGCCGCTCTTCGTGCGTGCCCGCTTGGCGAGGTAGTTGCGGAACCCCTCGACGAACCTCCGGTCGACCCGCTCGAAGGTGGTCTGCGTGCCCGCGTAGGCAATCAGATGTTTCAGCATGCTGTCCCAGTTGCCCCAGTTGCCGGGCGAATCCTTGCGCTGCTCGATCATCCCGCGGATAAACTCGACCAGGTTGGTGCGGATCTTGAACTGTCCGGCGAATCCGTACTGTTCGTTCTGCTCGTCGAGCAGCCGTTTGGCCTTGACCTTCTCGGCCATCTCCAGATTGATCTTGTTGTGGTCGCGCTCGGCTTTGTTGCGGGGTGTGGTGTAGAGGAAGTATTCGAGGGTCTCGAATCTGCGGCGGTGTTTGATCCGCCCCTCCTCATCGCGCGTGTAGCCATAGTAGTACTCCAGCACCAGCGAGGTGCGTCCCGTCGAGCGCTGCGGTTTTTGATGAAGTTTGATTTCCATGGTGTCGAGGTTTTGGTTCAAGGCAAAGATAAGAAAATATTTTTACACTTTTTTACACCTCGGCGTTTTCAAGGTGTAAATGGAGTGTAAAATTTACACCTCGAAGGCAAAAATGAACTCTAGAAAATCGCTCGATTTTCTGTTGTAATTCGTTGATTTATTGGTGATTATTCTGCGTTTTGCTCGATTTTTCTTCGGTTGAGTTACTTTCCGATGCAGAATTTTGAGAAGATGTTCTCGAGGACCTCGTCCGGAGCAATGGCTCCACGGCCGGTGATCTCCCCGAGGCAGCTGATCACGGGGCGGATCTCCTCGCTCAGCAGGTCTGCCGGAAGCCCCCGGTCCAATCCTTCCAGTGCACTTGCCAGCGCCTGCCGGGCTGCTGTCAGGGCTTCGTAGTGGCGACTGTTTGAAACCACCGTCTCGCCGTGATAGACCCCCTCCGTGTCCACGGCATCCCGCAATGCCCGGCACAATGCCTCGATCCCGTCGCCCCGCCTGGCAGAGATGCCGATCGTTCCCTCCATGGGCCGGAACCCTTCCGGCGCCGCATCCAGTTTGTTGATGACCGTCAGCAGCCGCTGTCCCTGCCGTAGCGTGAATTCCGCGGCGGGAATGCCCCCCTCCAGATCCCGGGCGTCCAGCAGCCGGATGACCACCTGTGCCCGGCGGATGCTCTCCATCGTGCGCTCGATGCCCATCCGTTCCAATCGGTCGCCCGTAGCGCGTATGCCCGCCGTGTCGAGGAACCGGAACCGCACGCCGCCGATGTTGGCCTGCTCCTCGATGACGTCCCGCGTCGTTCCGGCGATCTCCGAAACCATTGCGCGGTCTTCGTTCAGCAGCCTGTTCAGCAGCGTCGATTTCCCGACGTTCGGAGCCCCTACGATCGCCACCGCGACGCCCTCCTTGATCGCGTTCCCCAAGGCGAAGGAGTTGCGCAGGCGGTCGATCTCCCCGCCGATGCGCTCCATCGTTTCGCGCAGCGCCGTGCGGTCGGCAAACTCGACATCCTCCTCCGAGAAGTCCAGTTCCAGCTCCAGCAGCGAGGTGAGCTGCAGCAGTTTGTCCCGCAGCCCCTCCAGCTCCTCCGAGTATCCTCCGCGCATCTGGTTCGTGGCCAGCGCATGGTCGGCCCGCGACGAGGAGGCGATCAGGTCGGCGACGGCTTCGGCCTGCGAGAGATCTATCTTTCCGGCCAGGTAGGCGCGGATCGTGAACTCGCCCGGTGCGGCCATCCGGGCCCCGGCGGCCAGCAGCAGGCGGAGGATCTCCGCGACGATGTACCGTGAGCCGTGGCACGAGATCTCGACCGAGTCCTCGCCCGTATAGGAGTGCGGGGCGCGGAAGACGGTTGCCAGCACGTCGTCGATCGTGCGGTCGCCCTCCGCCACGGTCCCGTAGTGCACCGTGTATCCGGCGGCTGCGGCAAGCGGCTCCCGGCCGCGGAAGATGCGGTCGCAGCACGCCAGGGCCTCCGTGCCGCTGACGCGCACGACGGCAATGGCTCCGCCCGGTGCGGTGGCCGGCGCGACGATCGTATCGTGGTCGGGGATCATGGATGCCGTTATCTGCCTTCGATGCGGAGCCGCTGGCCGATGCGGAGCTTGTTGGCGCTCTTGATCTTGTTCCAGCGCATGATCTGCGAGACGGTCACGTGGTATTTGCGGGCGATGTGGCCCAGCGTGTCGCCCTTCTTGACGACGTAGACTGTTCCGCTGCGCTCCTGCCGTTTCTTTTCGATGTTGGCCGGGTTGATGTACTCCTTCAGGTACATCGAGTCCTTGGCCAGGATCTCCTGCTCGTGGGCGATGTATTGCGAGACGTTGCGCTGCGGGAGCACAAGCGTATAGCTGCGAGTCGTGGCGGGGATGATGTCGAGTTTGTACTGCGGGTTGAGCAGCCGCAGGGTCTCCACGGGCAGGTCGATCGTCGAGGCGATCTGCCCGAAGTGCATCAGGTGGTCGATGCGCACCGTGTCCACGGCCAGCGGAATGGGGGCCGCTTCGGGTTCGATGTCGTGCAGCCGGTGGTAGGTGTAGGCGTACGAGGCGCCGATGAATGCCGGGAGGTAGCCGCGTGTCTCGCGGGGCAGGTAGTCGTAGATCTCCCAGAAGGTCTTGCCGCCGGAGCGCGCCATGGCCTTGTTCACGTTGCCCGGACCGCAGTTGTAGGCGGCGATGGCCAGCGTCCAGTCGTTGTAGATGGCGTAGAGGTCCTTCAGGTAGCGGCACGCCGCCTCGGTGGCGCGCACCGGATCGCGGCGCTCATCGACCAGCGAGTTGATCTCGAGCCCGTAGCTCTTGCCCGTGGCGGGCATGAACTGCCACAGTCCGACGGCTCCGGCGGGGGAGACGGCCGTGGCCGAGAGGGCCGACTCGATGATCGGCAGGGCGCGCAGCTCGATGGGCAGGTCGGCGCGCAGCAGCTCCTCCTCGATCATCGGGAAGTAGTACTGCGACAGGCCGAGGATGCGGCTGATCGTGTGGTAGCGGGGGCTGATGTATCGGTCGATGTATCCCTTGACGATGTAGTTGTAGGCCAGCGGGATCGGCGAGACCAGGTCGCGCAGCCGGCGCGTGTATACCGAGTCGGGGGTCTTGTCGGCAGCGATAGCCGTGGCCATGGCGGTCGAGTCCTCCAGCACGAACTGGTCGAAGAACTCCACGAACGACTCCAGCTGCTGCCGCTCCTGCCATACGGCCACCAGCGAGTCCGCCTGCTCGGGCGAGAAGCCCAGCGAGAGGTCCGTCTGCTGCGGCTCGGGTTCGGGTTTGGGTTCGGGCAGCGTGTCGGTTACGGGCTGCACGGCGGGTGCAACGGGTGCGGGCTGGGCCGTCTGTTCGGTGCGGTCTTTCTTGCGGTCGCGTCTCTTTTTGCGGGGATTGCGGTCGAGGGCCGAGGCCGAGGCCGTGACGGCGACGAGCAGCGCAAGGGTCAGGAGCTTTTTCATGTTCAGAATTTGAGACTCATGTTGAACCCGAATACCGGGCGGTTGGCGTTCATGCTGGGGATGTAGGGATAGTCCACCAGCGGTTCGAGGTTCATTGTGAGGTCGTCCGATATGTCGTAGTCTTTCAGGTGCGCATCAACGTGGGCATCGATGATCTGCAGGGCGTAGAGCGCTCCCGAGATGATGATGCAGAGGTCGCGGTTGCGGCGGAAGTTGTCGCGCATGTTCTTGATGTAGCTTGCCGAGTAGCGGCCCTGAAACTCGTCTGTGGGGCCGTTGGGGTATTTGTCGGGATGCTGCTCGTAGTCGGCCAGCAGGTTGTAGGCCTTCTTGAAGCGCTGGAAGCCGCGGTTGTTCCAGTCGATGCAGTAGATCATCGAGGCGAATCCGCCGACGACGAACGGCACCTTCCAGTAGCTTCGGTTGTAGATCTGCCCGGCGCCCGGGAAGATGCAGGCCAGCGTCGTGGCCTTCTTGACGTTCGAGACGTCGTTGGTCGAGTAGTTCACCGCGGCGTCGCCGATGAAATAGATGTACGAGGCGATGGTGATGCCCAGGTAGAGCTGCCGCCGCGTGTTGCTGCGGATCATCTTCGTCTGCAGGGCGTCGAGCTCGGGCGTGCGCGAGAGGCTCACGTCCGTGTAGGCGTCGTAGGCGCGCTTGAGCGGCTTGAACTTGCGGTTTTCGTTGATGAAGAGGGCCAGTCCCGTGCCGACCGTTCCGTAGAGGATCGGCAGCTTCCAGTATTGCTTATTGTAGACCTGTCCGTATCCGGGCAGGACGGTCGAGAGCCAGCAGACCTTCGAGAGCGACATCGAGTCGCTCATGAACCACCGCTTGCGGGGTGCGGGCCTGCGGGTCGTGGTGTCGATCCCCTGCCGGGCCGCGGCGAAGCGGGCTTCGGCCAGCGAGTCGAGCAGGTGGAGGTCGTCGGTGCGCAGCGAGGCGACGGCTGCCGAGTCGGCGGCGTAGTCGGCCCGGGCCATCGAGTCGATCTGCCGGGCGATCTCCGCCACGCGCAGCGAGTCGCGCTGGCGCTGGAGCGAGTCCGGCTTTTCGAACTGACCGCCCCGCACGAGCGTGCGGGCGCCGCGGTGGAGCTGCGCTTCGGCGGGGAGCCACAGCGTACACGCTGCGAGCAGTACGAGGAGTTTGAACCGGAGACCTGCCATTGCCATTCGTTAGGAACGCTGCGAGAAACGTTCGATGAAACGTTCGATGTCCTTGTCGTCCGAGAAACCGATGACGATGCGTCCGCCCCCGTTTTTCGTCCGTTTGATCGAGATCTCCTGCGAGAAGCAGGGCTCGAGCAGCTCGACCAGCCGCGAATAGCTTTCGGGATACTCCTCCTCTTCGGGCTGTGCGGGTTGTGCGGGCGTTTCACTCAGCATGCGGACCAACTCTTCGGCCTGCCGGACCGAGAGCCCCTTCTTGACGCAGCGCTTCAGTACGCGCAGCTGCTGTTCGGCCGGGGCGCCGGCGATGGCCTTGGCGTGGCCCATCGAGATAAGCCCCTCCTTGAGGGCCAGCTGCACCTCGTCCGGGAGCTTGAGCAGGCGCAGGTAGTTCGATACCGACGACCGTTTCTTGCCCACTTTCTCCGAGAGGGCGTCCTGCGTCAGGTGGCACTCGTCGATGAGCCGCTGCATGCCGAGGGCGATCTCTATGGCGTTGAGGTCCTGGCGCTGGATGTTCTCGACGAGGGCCATGGCATGGAGGTTCTCGTCGTCCACCTCGCGGATGTAGGCCGGCAGGCTCTTCAGGTCGGCGCGCTGTGCGGCCCGCCAGCGGCGCTCGCCGCTGATGATGATGTACTTTCCGCCGTCGGTCCTTTTGACCGTGACGGGCTGGATGACGCCCAGCTGCCGGATCGAGTCGGCCAGTTCGTCGAGCGCCTCCTCGTCGAACTGCGTGCGCGGCTGCGTGGGGTTGGGGATGATGTCGGCGATGTCGATCTCGGCCATCTCGCTCATCGGCTTGAGCTTGACGTCGATCGGATCACTCCCGAAAATCGCGTCCAGGCCGCGTCCTAATCCCTTCTTTTTCATATCTTTGTGTGCTTTATTTGCGTCTCTTCGCTCGCCGGAGGCCGGTGGCGGAGTGTCTATTTCTGCGCCGCCGGACGTTTCCGGTTGCGCTTGAGGAATTCGCGGGCCAGGTTCAGGTAGTTCTCCGAACCCACGGCGCTCGCGTCGTAGAGCATGACGGGTTTTCCGTGCGAGGGGGCTTCACCCAAACGGATGTTACGCTGGATTATTGTGTCGTAGGCCAGGGGGCCGAAGTGTTCGCGGACCTCGTTCACCACCTGGTTGTTCAGACGGTTGCGCATGTACATCGTCAGCAGGAATCCCTCGATCTCGAGGTCGGGGTTGAGGCCGCTCTTGACCTTGCGGATCGTGTTGAGCAGCTTCGAGAGCCCCTCGAGGGCCAGGTATTCGCACTGCACGGGAATGAGCACCGAGTCGGCCGCGGTGAGGATGTTCACCGTGGTGTAGCCCAGCGAGGGGGAGCAGTCGATGAAGATGTAGTCGAACTTCCCGCGCACGGCATCGACGATGCGCTTCATCACGTGGTGTGCGTTCTCCATCTTGGGCAGTTCCGTGTCGGCGGCCACCAGGTCGATCGACGAGGGCAGCAGCCAGAGGTTCTTCACGTCTGCGCTTGCGAGGATCACCTCCTCGGGCTGCTTCAGCCCGGCGATGCACTCGTAGATGCCCTCGAGGTTGATGTCGAACCCGAGTCCCGAGGTGGCGTTGGCCTGCGGGTCGGCATCGAGCAGCAGGACCTTCTTGCCCAGCAGGGCGAGCGATGCCGCCAGGTTGATGGCCGTGGTGGTCTTTCCCACGCCGCCCTTCTGATTGGCTAATGCGATAACCTTTGCCATAATTTCGTTCATGCGTATAATAAGCAGGCAAATTTAATGAAATTAAATGGAATTCCGCAATCGTCGTGCAAAATTGCGTGGCGGGAAATTTGTTTTTGCCGGGGGCTTGCACTATCTTTGGACACGGAATGAACTGACTTTAAGCAAGACTATGGAAGCGAAAAAGGAGGATCGGGCGGAACTGCATTCCGCCGGACGCAGCGGGGCCCCGGCAACGGGCCGGGAAGAGGTCGGGCAGGCATCGGGAGTGGAGGCTCCGGCCTCCGGCGCAAAGAAGGATGCGGCAGCCGAAGCGGCGAAGGAGCGGACGGGCGGCGCCGCGAAGACGGCCCCCCAGGGACTCCCCGAGCGGAAGTTTCCGACCATCGGCGACCTGTTTGCCATGCTGGGCGTGGTGCTCGGGGCACAGGTCGTGATCGGGCTGCTCGGCATGCTGTTCCTGCAGTTTGCCGTCCCCGGGTCCGATTTCAAGGCGATGGCGCCCGAGGCGCTCGGACGGTTCAATGCCGTGGTCTACGTCGTCTCGATGGCCGCGGCGCTGGGCGGACTCCTCTATTACCGTCGCGCGCGCGGAGGACGCGGCCGCTGGGCCCGCTTCTCGACGCGGGGGCTCAATCCCGCGCTGCTGCTGTGGGGCTTCGTGCTGATCTGCGCCGCCGGCGTGGTGCTCGAACCCCTGCTGGCGCAGCTCCCCGATCTGTCGCTCAACGTCGGGCGCGGCCTTTGGACGCTGCTCATGCTCGTGCTTTTCGCTCCCGTCCTCGAGGAGCTGATCTGTCGCGGGCTGGTGCTCGGGACGCTGCGTGCCCGCTACGGCGTGACGCTCGCCTGGCTCGTCTCGGCACTCTTCTTCGGGGTGATGCACCTGCAGCCCGTGCAGGTCATCAACGCCTTCGTCGTGGGACTGATCCTCGGCTATGTCTACATCTCGACTGACTCGCTCTGGTCGGTGATGATCCTCCATGCGATGAACAATGCCGTGGCCTACCTGATGATGATCACCGGACACGCCAACACGTTGCTGATCGATCTGATCCACAACCGGGTGGTCTACGTGGCGGTCTATGTCGTCGCCGTGGCGCTGCTCATCGTTTCGGGCCGGATGATGCTTCTGGCGCTGCGCCGGATCAAGGAGGCGGAGAAAAATCGGGCTGCTGCGTAATAAACGCCGCCATGTTGCGTTAATTACGAGTAAAAAGGCTATCTTTGCCCTTCGGAATATGAATTTGCGCGCGAAAATAACGGTCGCGGTGGGCGCCTTGCTGCTGGTCGGATGCCGGGAGCTGCCGCGTTATTTCACCAGCGACGAGACCGTCGCCCGTGCCGGCGACCGGGAGCTCCGCATGCGCGACCTGCGTTCGGTCGTGCCGCAGGGGCTTTCGGGTGAGGACAGTGCGGCCTTCATGCGCAAGTACATCGACCGCTGGGTGGTCAAGCAGCTCAAGCTCAAGGAGGCCGAGGTGCTCTTCTCCTCGTCGGCCGACGACATCGACCGCATGGTCGAGGAGTACCGTCAGGCGTTGCTGATCCGCAAGCTCGACCAGTATTATGTCGATCGCTCGATCGACACGGTCTTCACCGATGACGAGATCTCGGCCTACTACCGCGAGCACAAGGCCGATTTCCGGCTCGACCGCTCCATCGTCAAGGGCCGTATCGTCCGTTTCGACTTGGGTTACCGGCAGGCGGCCAAGCTCAAGACGGCGATGGCCTCCTCCTCGGAGGCGCAGCAGCGCGATTTCCGCGACATCTGCACCAAGAACGACTTTCAGGTGAGTGATTTCCGCGAGCAGTGGATCGACTTCCCGGAGTTCCTGAGCTACCTGCCGACACTGCGCTCGCAGAACTACGACTCGGTACTCGGTACGACGGCCGTGCAGGAGATGCGCGACGGCCATTCGCGCTACTACTTCCAGATCCTGGAGGTGCGCCGCGAAGGGGAGCCCATTCCGCTCGAGCGGCTGCGGCCGACGATCCGCCGGATCCTCTTCAACCGGCGCCAGAGCGAGATCATCCGCCGGCACGAGGAGGAGCTGGACGCACAGGCTCGTGAGGATGGCGACGTCCGGATTTACGGCCGCGACCACGAGGCGGACGAACAACCGAACAAGGAACCGAACAAGGAAAAATAACCTAAACAAACGCAAACAGGCAAAATGTTGAAAAAAGGGATATTGGCGGCAGCCCTGATGCTGCTGGCGGCCGGGGTGGTCGGCCAGCGCCGTCAGGTGATGCTCGACAAGGTAGTGGCCGTCGTGGGCGGCTCGTCGATCGTCTATTCCGAGGTGGCCGATTATGCGCGTCAGCTCGTCGAGCAGCGCCGGCAGGAGGGCTACACCTCGGACCGCGATCCGATGAACGAGGCGCTCGAGGCGCTCATGACGCAAAAACTGCTCTACAATCAGGCGCAGATCGACTCGGTGGAGATCAACAGCAACGATATCCTCTCGCAGGTCGAGGATCAGGTGCAGCAGATGGTCGATATGGAGGGCTCGATTTCGAAACTCGAGGCCAAGCAGCACATGGCCATCTTCAACATCCGCGAGATCCTCCGCCAGCGCTACGAGGAGCAGGCCTACGCCAGCGCCATGCAGCGCGAGGTGGTGAGCAAGGTGACCGTGATCCCGGGCGAGGTGGAGCGCTACTACAAGTCGCTCTCGAAGGACAGCCTGCCGACGATCGCCGACCAGTATGTCTACGCGCAGATCACGAAGTTCCCCAAGTCGATGAAGGAGGCCAAGCAGCGTGCGCGCGAGCGGTTGCTCGACATGCGCGAGCGGGTCATTACGGGCAAGGCGCGTTTTGACAACCTGGCCCGCATGTATTCGGTCGATGGCACGGCGCTCCGCGGCGGTGAGATGGACCCTACGCCGCTGGCCGGTCTGGACGAGGCCTTCGCCAAGACGCTTGAAGGAATGAAGCCCGGGCAGATCTCCGAGGTGGTCGAGTCGCAGTTCGGCTTCCACATCATCCAGCTGCTCGACAAGCGCGGCCAGCTCTACCATTTCCGGCACATCCTGCTGCGTCCCGAGTATACGAGCGACGAACTGGGCGAGACGCTCAACCAGCTCGACAGTATTGCCGACCTGATCCACAAGGATTCGATCACGTTCGAGAAGGCGGCGCTCCGTTTCTCGGACGATGCGGCCTCGAAGATGAACGGGGGCATCGTCTCGAACCACGATATTCTGGAGCGCTACCAGGCCTTCGATGCCAAGCTGACCGTCACGAAGTTCCTCAAGGAGGACTTCGGCCGGTTCAAGAGCCTCGACGACTACAATGCGCTGATCCGTCTCAAGCCGGGAGAGGTGTCGGATGCCTTCCTGACCGAAGATCTGCTGGGCAACCAGCTGGGCAAGATCGTCAAGCTGGTGGAGGTGATTCCGACGCATCCGGCCTCGCTCAACGAAGACTACCTCCGACTCGAGGAGATGGCCCTGCAGGACAAGCAGGAACGTGTGTTCCGCGAGTGGCTGACCAAGAAGATCGACGGCATGTACGTCTTCATCGACCCCGAATACCGCAACGGGGAGTTCGAGAACAAACACTGGGTGAAATAACGTCGGGGTGCGTAGGTTTCTGTCCATAGCCATCTGCCTCTCGGCTGCGGTCGGCTTCCTGTCCGCCCGCAGCGGCATGCCCGCTCCCGACGGGGAGGAGGGCGAGAAGAAACTCATCGACCTCAAGTCGGACCTGATGGGCCCCGTGGCTCCCGGGGATACGGCGATATTCCTGGTGGGCAACTTCGCCGCACAGCACAACGGTGCGGTGATCACGTGCGATTCGGCCGTCCGCTATTCGGACACACGCATCGAGTTCTTCGGCAACGTCCTCATCAACAAGAATACGACCTACATCTACGGCGACAGGGCCGAGTATGACGGCGACCGGAACGAGGCACGGGTCTATTCCGACATCGTGAAGGTGATCGACGGCGACGCGACGCTCTATACCTACGAATTCCTCTTCAACACGAAGGAGAACATCGGTGAGTTCGGCGGCGGGGGCGTGCTGACCAACCGCGACAACCTGCTCGAATCGGTGCGCGGCTACTACTATGCCGACACGAAGGAGCTGATTGCGGTCGAGCGGGTCGAGATGCGTAACGACGAGTACGAACTTACGGGCGACTCGGTGGTCTACAACATGGCCACCGACAACGCTTTCTTCTACGACCGGACCAACATCTGGAACCGCGACGGCGACTACCTCTACGCCGACCGCGGGGCCTATGAGAAGGCCGACACGCTCTATATCGTGACGCGCAACGGCTACCTGCTCACCGACAAGCAGGAGATGTGGAGCGACAGTATCGATTTCTACCGCATGCGCAACCACGTCATTCTGCGCCGTGACATCCAGCTCGACGATACGGAGCACAAGGTGCTGGCCTTCGGCGAGTACGGCGAGTATTGGAAGGAGCCGGGCAATGCGCTGCTCACCGACCGTCCCTCGGCCATAAGCTACGACCGTTCGCAGGGCGACTCGCTCTTCATGCGGGCCGATACGATGTACCTCTTCACGATCAACGAGGCAGCCGAACGCCGTGCCGCCGAGCGTCGCGCCGCCGAGCAGGCTCGG
>ENA-OYAO01000344-OYAO01000344.1-human-gut-metagenome-genome-assembly--contig:-NODE-344-length-21463-cov-7.200392_pt1 | contig 21463 bp, 17 predicted proteins | sample MGYA00243429_ERZ652822 | MGnify/ENA primary metagenome ERZ652822 (study PRJEB26926, sample SAMN06164533) | human gut metagenome | biome: ENVO:00009003; feature: ENVO:2100002; material: ENVO:00002003... | reverse complement strand
CGAGATTTCTGCCTGTCTCGTGGGCTCGGAGATGTGTATAAGAGACAGGATCAATACACTGATGCTGAGAACATGGCTATGAAGGCCGTAAATTTAGCTGCTTTTTCTTCAATAAACCTACGTAATATAAAAAAGAAAGTTGAATCCTTATTAGGTTTAATTGGGCGTGATGGTATATTCGACGAATATACTAAGCATGACATAAGTCATATAAATGGAATGCTTACGTCATTAGATTATATTATTCCGAAGAAAGTTAAAGAACAATTGACAAGTGCAGACTGGTTACTTATAGTATTGTCGTTCTACTTCCATGATTTGGGGATGTTGGTTACTAAAGCGGAATACGAAAATAGAAATCAGTCTAAGGAATTCCAAAAGTTCAAAGTAAAATATTTAGAGAGTATATATAATCGCTCATCTATAGCTACTTTGGAAGTCGATCGGCAAGAAAGGTTTATATTTCAAGAATACGTCAGAAAGCATCATGGCGAGAGAATTTCAAATTGGATCTTAGATGAACACAGTCCATTCGTTTCATACGATACTAATGTTGCAACGGTTGTTGCAGAATTGGTTATGGATATACCCCCATTGTTCAAAGTAGATTTGGCAAAAGTGTGTGCTAGTCATTCGTTAGATGACCTTGATGACTTTGAGAAGTACAAAGTCTCACAATCTTATGGAGCAACACCACAAGAACGAGCCAATGTCTTTTATGCTGCGCTCATACTTAGAACAGCAGATCTTTTACATATTACTCAAGATAGAACTCCTATTATTGAATACAGAGTTATTGCACCCACCAATCCGGTAAGTCAAGAAGAGTGGGCTAAACAAAGAGCTGTAGCAAGTGTCACACCTAAAATACCCATAGACGAGGAGGGCAATAAATGTCCCGAATTGCCTAGTGACACCTTAGAGGTTAATGCTTACTTTGAAAACGAGCGTGGATTTTTTTCTCTCATCGAGTACCTTAATTATGTTAGGATACAACTAAAAAATAGTTTCCGCTTGAATGAAATTGCGAAAAAGAAACATGCATCGCCATATGATTTTCCATGGAAGGATATCGATGATTCTTCTATACAAACCAAAAATTTTGAACGGAAACAGCTATCTTTTACAATCGACCAAAATAAAGTTTTAAGTCTTTTAGTAGGAGAAACTTTATATAATAATCTTTCTGTTTCTCTTCGAGAGTTAGCTCAAAATGCAATAGATGCTGTTAAGGTTAGAAATTATGAATTACATTCTACTCCTATTTCTGTAGAAAATGAATCATATTCTCCTAAAATTAAGGTTACTTGGAATGAAAAATCCAGAGAACTGATAATTATGGATAATGGCACTGGAATGAACCTTGATATTATTGAAAATCATTTATTAAAAGTAGGTTCTTCAAGATATCAGGATCCAGACTTTCAGAAAAAACATCCTGGATATAATTCTATTAGCAGATTCGGAATAGGTCTCCTTACATGTTTTTTAATTGCAGATGATGTCGATATTTTAACAACGATGAATGCAGAAGAAAAACCTCTTTTGCTTAAAATACGCAATGTACATGGCAAATACCTTCTTAAACACGGTATAGAAACAAATTCTAATTTAAGATTGTTGGAGGATGTTGGCACTTCTATAAAGCTTAAGATTCGCCCGGACATAAAAGATTTTAATCCATTAGAGATACTTAAATATTGGATTATAGTTCCCCAATGTGAATTTACGTTTTGTGATGGAGATAATAATTATAAAATTGGATATGACTCCCCTAATTCTTTATTACATGAACTTATTGAAGCGGTTATTCCTCAAACTGATAGATCTCATTATAAAGTTACAGAATATAATGATGAAGGAATTGATTTGTGTGTGTTGCTAAAATATAATTCATTCTTCAGAGAATGGTCTATGGTTGATGCAGCCAATTGGATTGACCTAAGTCGCTATTCCATAATACCAACAGGGATAAGTATCGAAGGAATACGAATAGATTCCAATACTCCAGGTTTTTCAAATAGGCGTTTTATTGCATTTGCAAATATGACTGGAGAAAAGGCCCCAAAAACGAATGTTGCTCGCTCAAATATAAATTCTAATAATCTAGAAAAGACTCTTGAGATTATCTATGCATTATATTTGAAAAATATTTCAGATGAGAGAGATAAACTCTGTAATGATTTTTCAATCACATGGGCTGCAGAGGAATCAGATTGGCTTCTTACTAACTTTTTGTCCCGCCGTAATCATGGTATAAATGTAGAATTTTCCAATAAAGACATTTTAATAAAAAAACTCTGTGAAATTTCTACGATATTGATTGAAAAAGATAATGAGCGTCAATTTATTTCTATTAATGACCTTAAAATTAATGGACATTATTGGACAATTGAAAGTGAAGCATTTAATTCAGCCAACAGACTTCTTAAAGAGATTAAGTCTACAAGATCTGTTGCTTCCATTTTAGATAATCTATATGGTTCAGAAAACTCTAATTTGGGAAACATTGATATCTTACTCAATAAGAAGCGTTTCTACAATCTTATAGATGATATTTTGTTATCTGAATTTCAAATATCAAATATCAAGGTTGTTCCGGAACAAAGAAGGCTTGATTTATGTTGGGAAAAGATATCTAATGAAAAAAATTGGTTAATACTCCCTAAAAGAAGAGATATACATAATAATTCAGAGCCATGCTTTATTCAACTCAGGAATTTAGACTTTAATTCCACATTATCTTATGATGGAATTAGAAGTACATATGGAGTTATCTTATTATATAATTCACCAATTGCCCAATTTCTCGGAGAGGCAATAAAAGGTCTTAATTTTAGCAATGAAGACGATCTTGCTGTCCTATTAGATATTTGTTATTTAATACAATTAGCTTTTGCTAATAAAATCCGTAAAACAGATTGGCAACAGCAAATAGAAAAAGTTTTTGACAGAAGAAGCAATCCCCAATATCATGAATATGCCTTCGATAAAATATCAATAGATAAATTAATTGAAGCGTTTGAAAAGACAGAGTTTACAATGTATGATGTTTCAAAATGGTATAGATCTGATACTAATTAATGAACAGATCAAGGTTGGTAAGCCTAAAATTATCTTTAGTCTCAAATTTGACAAATTTGAGACTAAAGATACCTTCCCCAAACTTTGCATTATTGAAAAACTCTCTTGGTATTATTAAATTTCAAGAAACGATTAGCAAAACTTCGTGTCATATTTTCAATATAGGCATAAATCCGTGATATGATAAAGAGGGGACAGACGCAAATTATTTGAGTCCAATCATTATTTTATGTAATTTTCTCCACTCCGCCATTCCTTTCCATCCGATAGCGACCAGCCCCGGACTTGGCAGGGTCGGATGCAAGGCCGGCCCCGTAGGACGCTCTGTATAGCCTTGCAGCCGATGCCGGCAAGTCGGATCTTTGCGGACGGGTGGAAAGGGATGATTGTGTCAGTCTTTGAGACGCTTTCGCATCACAAAGTTGGTCAGTTCCAACCGATTTGCCCGGCGTTTCTGAACCTTCACTACTTCGTACCCTCTCTTCTCGAAGAAAGGACGAGCCGTCAGGCTCACCTCCGAAGTGATTTCCGCGACTCCGTATTCATGAGCCCTCTGTTCCACGGCCGACAGCAACAGACTTCCGACGCCGACCCGCTGATAATCCTTGTGCACGAAGAGCGAATGCAGGTAGCCTTCGGTATTCATCGACGAGAAGCCGATGATTTCACCCTGTTCATTCAGCGCCGCGACGTAGTCATTGCGGGCCAACAGGTCTTTCATATGCTCCGCACTGTCCCCGCACGAAGCCCAGTCTTCCACCTCTTCGCGGGTATAGTCCCGCGCATTTACATGTAGAACCGTCTCCCGAAACAAGGTTTGCAGAACAGGAATATCCTCCTCCGAGAGTTTTCGCAATTTATATGAAGGGCTTGGCCGTCCAACCTTCCGGCAAGCATTCTTGGCAGCAGAAAAGCGGCGGCAATTTTCGGATTTCTCTTTCATACACTCGTCGGGTTATTGCCCTATAAAGATAGGCTTTTAATTCCAGTTGGCACACACGGTCATCCGACAAAATTTCGTTACCGGCTCGGGCCGCGTGATTTCTTCTTCGGGGTGATAAAGCGTCGTGGCCGGTCCTGCAGTCGTTCGGTTTGGGTAGGGCGTGGTTCGCGGGGATCGTCCCAACTCTCCCGGTAGGTTGTATCCGATACATTCTCTTTCCAGAGGTAGGGACGTGCCGTCGCACCTCCCCACCATTTCACCAGCGCCCGTACCACATAGCCCGCCTCGATCCGGTCCCGGTCCATGCGCCGCATCGTGTATTTCCCGTACTCTACCCAGTCCCGCGGATCGTCCCGATAGACCCACGCCATCTGCAGCCGGTCGTCCATCACCACATAACCCTCCGATTGTGTTCCCCGCACGAAGATCGGCTCTCCGTCACGGAGCATCTCGATCTGCTCCTTGGTCAAGGGCTTGCCGGCAATCGACAGTTTAGGACACGGCGGTTCTGGCTGTTGTTGCCGTTGCTTCTCCGCTTCCAGCTTTTGCAGGATAGCTGTGACCTGCGGTCGTTGTTCGTCCGTGTAGTTGCGGATCCGCTCGATCATCGCCTGCCGGAGGCGGTTCTGTTCGATCCGTTGCGTCAGGCGGCCGTAGCTGAACTTACGGTCCACCTGCGAGGCCTTGAACGTATGTCCCTCCAGGGTGAAGGTCACGCCCTGGATCTCCTTCATCGGGTCTCCGCCCCGATGAACAAAGGTCGTGGCGACCTGTCGTTTGGCCAGCTCTTCAACGAGGGTTGTCCAGGAGGTGCTGTCGGGCAGCAGCTCCCGCAGGTGGTCGTAAATGCGGTGGCGCAGTTGCTCCGGGCCGTGCAGCCGTTCCGTGGCAACCTGCTCCTTGCCGTGCGAGAAGGTCAGCCCGTACTCCTGTTTGAGCTCCCTGCAGATGCGCATGTTGCGCAGGCGTTCGTTGCGGTCCGGAACCAGCGTCGTGTCGTAACGTACCCGGTTGTAGAGGATATGCAGGTGGGGATGTTTCGTATCGGTGTGGCGCACGACAAGGTACTGCGTGTCGGTAATCTCCATGCGCTGCATATACTCCCGTGCCAAGTCAATCATCAACTGGTTCGACATTCGCGGATCATCGTCGGGATGGAACGAGAGGGAGATATGACCGACAACCCGTTCGACATCGGGGCGGGCCCGGCGCTGGAACTCGAAGCTGCCGATCAGCGCCTGCCGGGAGGTGAGTTCCACGCCGCCACTCGTCAGAATGTAAGCCTTTCCCGGCTCTTTGCCGAGCAGGTAGCGCACCGCGCCGCCAAAGGATTTGCCGGTTACGATTTTGCCAATCATCGTTTTAGAGTTTTTGTTTCAGCCGTCCGATTACCTCGTCGTAGAAGCGGAGGATCCGCCGCAGCTCCTCCTCGTGGGAGGCGACACCGAAGGCGTGCTGGAGGAAGGCCAGTTGGTTCAGGTTATTCCGTTCGCGCGTCAATTCGGAGACCAGGCGCAATTCTTCGGGGCCGATTCGGCGCAGGATCCGCCCCAAGACGACCGCCTGGCGGGCATACTCCGAGAGGGTCAGATTGCAGGCCGCTGCCTTACGTTGCACCCGGAGGTACTCCGCCTCGCTCACGCGGAAACGTACTGTGCGTGTACGCAAGGTCGCCGCGCTCTTCCGCGGGCGACCTCCCTTGGGTTTCACTACCTCCATGGCTCGAGGACGTTGGCAGTGGAACAAACAAACTGGGATTGTTTCGCGCAGCGTGTTTCGTCGGGCTGGAGCGACGTCCCGTGCCCCGAATCTGCGGCGAGCCGGGCGAGCGGCGGATGGTTCGGGATGCGACCTTCGGGAGCAGACCGGGCGGGGCAGCCCCGCAGGGCGAGGTGGTTCGAGATGGCAGCCAAAAACCCGATGCGGGGTTTTTGTGCCACGAGAACACAACCTCGCTCCTTTCGGTTTTCGGACCCGGGAGTCGGCAGCACGTTCGACGTCTGAAGTCGAACGGCGCGGAATCCCGGGGTCGCAAAGGCGTCAGCGCGGAGGCGCTCCTGTACCGGCAAACGGCAGGAGGTTCATGTCGCGGCAAGAATGGGGAGCGTGCAGCTTTTGGCCCGAACGGATCGGGGCATGTCGTCGTCCAACCGGGGGCGGCGAGCAACCATTGGAAGATGGTAGGCTCTTCAGTGGGGAGCCGTGGAAGGGATGAATGGCGTTGTCATGGTCGGTGGTTTTTGCGTCGTTGTGAGGATAACGTCACCTGTCGTCGCTTTGTTTCACCATGAGGCGCGATTGCGCTTTCTTGCCGGTAGTTGCACAACCGATATGTGACCAACCCGCTTCTTTTGAATAGGATACGCGTGGTCCCTAAAATTCGATCCGATAGCTGATGTTGGGGACGATGTTCGCCTCACGCTCGGGCTCCACCTGCCCGGTAAGGTAGTTGTAACGATGACCGTAATAGTCCTTGTAGCCCGTCAGGTTCAAAACTTTCAGCGCAAATTCATGCGCCACGCGCCGGCGGTTAATCCGGTAACTGACGGTCAGATGGGTAAGCAGTACGGGATCGAACTGCTCCGAGAAGGGGCGGCTCTCGTCGTAGACCGCCTGGCGGAGCGTCGACGAGGTGGCCTCGTCGATCGGCGAATAGCGGTCACCGCCCTGGAAGGTTACACGGCCGCTGATGCCCAACATGTTCTGCCGGTTGCGGCCTGTCATCCACTCCTTGCCGGCCAGCACGTTCAGCACGTAATGACGGTTGTAGCGCGTGTCGAACCACACCCCGCCGGATGTGCGGTAACGGGCGTCGAACAGCGAGGCCGTCGCCATGTAATAGAAGCCGCGTGCGAGAAAGCGTTCGAAGGTGATGTCCACACCGTAGTTCAGCCCCCGGCCGTCGTTGGTCAGCCGCTCGTCGAGAAACCAGTCGTCACCGCCCTGCAGGTTGATGAACGAAAAGGTGGTTCCCGGAACAACCGGCACCGAATAGAGCCATTGCACATAGGGCTCCACCCGCAGGTGACGGTCCGTGCCGATCTGCCAGTCCCAGGCAAGCGACAGATGGTGGGCCTTCGTGAAGTCGAGGTCGCAGTTGACCCGCTCGCCGCCGACCTCCGTAAAATAGTAATTCAGCATTTCCAACCGGCTGTGCAGGCCGTAGGCCAGCGCCAGCGAGTGGTCCGACGCAGCCTGCCACTTCGCACTCACACGCGGCTCCAGCGTCCAACGGCCGTTGAGCGTGAACCACTGCGCATGGAGCCCCACGCCCGCTTCCCAGCGCGGCGACAAACGGATGACAGAATTCGACCAGGCAGACAACAGCGCGCTCATGCCCGCCTCGTCGATCAGCGTCTGCAACGCACCGTCGCGCGCCGGAGCATCCTGCAGGAACTGATCGTAGCGCAGCCCCGTCAATCGGATGCCCGTCCGGTTCGTATGCTGCTCGCCCAAGCGTGTCTGAAGTGCAGTCGAGAAGACAAAGTTCCAGTCCGTATTGCGGATGACGTTCTGCGGCAGGGGAACCACCTCGTCGTTCATCCGCTTGGTGTGCATGTCCAGCCCGCTGACCGTCGCGGCAAGGCTTGTCCTCCATTGCGAGGCACGGCCCACCCGCATCACATGGTTGAGCCCCACGGCCCCCATGTACTGGCGCACATCCTGATTCTCCATGTCCTGATCGTAGGCCCACTTCGCCGGATCGGTCTCGGCCACGGTTCCCGAGCGGTCTATCAGGCCGACACCCCACAACGAAAAGGTTCCGGCCCGGCGGTTCGGAAACGCAAGTTTGAACGACAGGTCCTGGTAGTTCGTTCCCTCGGCATCGGCAGGCAGCAGCGGCGTGAGCAGCGAAAGGGTCGAATAGCGATAGTTGAAGAGGTAAGATCCGTCGTAATTTTTCGAAAAGGGGCCCTCGGAGGCGACATCGATGCCGAGGATTCCCAGTTGGAAGGTGTGCTCGTGGCGCGCGTTGTTGCCGTTGCGCAGGTACATGTCGAAGACTCCCGAAAGGGCATTGCCGTACTCGGCGGGAAAGGCTCCCGTGTAGAAGTCCGAATTGCCGAGGACCTGGCTGCTCAGGGCCGTAAGGCCCCCGCCGCCGAAACTCGTCACCTCGGCGAAGTGGTTCGGGTTGGGAATCTCCACCCCCTCCATGCGCCATTGCAGGAATTTCGGGGCATTGCCCCGCACCACGATGCCGTTGTTGCCGACCGTCGAGGCAACACCGGCAAAGGCCGAAACCAGCCGTGCCGGATCATCCATGCTGCCGGCATAGCGGCTGGCCTCCTCTACGCTCAACATGCGGCCTCCGGCCAGCGCCATGCTGTTCAGCGGCTCGGTTTTGTTGACCGAGGGCCGCACGACCACCTCCTCGACGGCAACCAGCGCCTCCTGCAGGCGGACATCGAGTACCACCTCCTTCGACGAACCGACGAGAATCTCGCGCAACTGGATCGGCTCATAGCCCAGACAGCTCACCTCGACATCGTGGCGGCCTACGGGCACCCGACGCAGCGAGAAGCGCCCCAGCGAATCGGTCGTCGTACCGAGGGCCGGCTGCCGGTCCATGACCACGACTGTGGCATAGGCAACCGGTTGTCCGCTGTTCCGATCCGTGACGGTGCCCCGGATGGTTTGCGAGGCAGTTTGGGCCGACAGCGTGGAAAAAAAGAGGATCTGCATAAGGAGCAGGAGGGCGGTTTTCTTCATGGAGGATTTGCTTGCGGATTGTTACCGCAAAATTAGCCTCCGCATCCGCCAGCGGCAATACTGATTTATCAGTAATCAGGCATCGAGAATTCCGAGGATCCAGGCGTACTTGACCGCTTCGAGCGAATTGTCGACTCCGAGTTTCGCGAGGATCCGCTGCCGGTGGGTGTTGACCGTATGGATGCTGATGTACAGTTCTTCGGCGATCTCCTTGCTCGGGCGGCCCTGCGCGATGCGTTGCAGGATCTCCTGCTCGCGGGGTGTAAGAATCTCCTCGCGGTCGAAGAGGTCGACGAGCGGCGAAAAGGAGTCTCCGGTGCGGGTGTCGATCAGCTGCGAAGTAACCTTGTAGGGCGGCTGCTGGTTTGCCGAAAGGTTCACGATGCTCAATACCAGCCACACGTTCCCCGCGCGGTCCATCTCCAGAATCTGAAACTCCTCGGTCACCCGTTTGTACGCGCCGTGAACCAGGGCACGATATTCCCGGATCAACTTGAAATGCCGGACATCCATATTCGGATTCTTGCGCAGAAAGACGTGCCGCATGCCTGCCACGCCGTTCTTGGCCACCTGCAGCAGATCGTCGGGATGAATCTGCACGCCCATATATACGCCCTGCGGATCACTGAAAAGCGCCCGGTGGAACTCCGATTCGTAGGCGTGTTCGCACCGGTGCAGGTCGAAGATCGAAACGGCGCTTCCCGCCAGAAGCGGCGACGCGGAGAGTGCGGCGATGTGACGTGCGAGCACGGCGGGATCGAGATCCTCTTCGCGGAATCGCTGACTGGCCAACAGTTCGGCATATTGTTTTTGCAGGGCTTCCATGGGTGGTGCTGGTGTTGTTTTCTCGCACAAAGATAGCGAATCCACCGAGACAGTGGATAAAGGCTGATGCTTTATCTCTTGCAATAAAAAAGCAGTAAGAATATGTAAATTCTTACTGCAATCCGTTTTACATTTCGGCAGCCGGCCGAAGGTTGCGGTCAAGCACCGTCCGTATTCCCGATTCGGGATAGAGCAGCAGGCGGTTGCCAAGTACCGTGAAGGGAATCTGCCGCCGATCCCGCAGCGTCTGCAAGGTGCGCGGTGAGAGGTGCAGGCGTGTGCAAACCTCTTCGCCGGTCAGGTAGCGCTCCTCACCGATCATCGGGCGGCGCTCCTCGGAGGCCTTCCGCAGCGTGCTTTCCACGCCGTCCAGCCGGACGAACAAGCGCTGTACCTCTTCGCTCGCTTCGTTGAGATAATCCAGCGGCATGGCTATCGCGTTTGAACGGTTTTGCGGGAGAGCCAGGCGGCAAGATCCCGGCGTCGGTAGTAGAATTTACCGCCCAGCCGCGAGCAGGGAATCACTCCCCGGTCCCGGTAGCTCTGCAGCGTGCGTTTGGTGATGTTCAGCGCCCGGCACACCTCTTCGCTGTCCAATCACCCGTCGTCCTGCGGTGGCGTCAAACGACGTTCCAGACGTTGGGCAAGGGCGGAGAGGTGTTCCACCCGTTCGAGGAGCCTCAGCCAACTCCGCTCCCCGATACATACGATCTTTTCCATGGTCTTCTTTCTGTTTGGTTCAACATTCCGGCAACCCGTCTCTGAGAGTTGCACTCTGTGTGGATGGGGACGCCGAACATTCAGCGGTCCCGGATCCGAAAGGCACGGCATTTCATCTTTTCCCCGGTTTATGAATCTTTATTCCTGCAAGCTTGCACTCGGATAACGCGCGCAGCCCCTCAAAAGTTTCGTCCGCAAAGTGATGTGGCAGTGGTTGGCGTCGGTTGGCGTCAAGAGGGTGGACAAACTGCGGTGAAAACGCCGGTTTATAGCCATTCTGGTTTGCGCATATGGCAAACGCGCCTATAAGAATACATGGACTGAGCCACGGGATCCGGGCTGTCGAGCCGGATGCTCAAAAGGGCTGTTTGGGACGAAAGTCATGCAAACCGCATCTCCGAATCAGCCGGAAAGGAGCTGGAGCTGGAGTTGCAGTCCGGTTGCGGATGTCGATGCGGCCCTATTCACCCGCACCGCGCCGATAATCCTCAAGGAAGGCCGAGCAGGTCCGTCCGGTCTGCTGCTTGAAAAAGCGCATCAGGTGGCTTGGATCCGAAAAACCGTACGCTTCGGCCAGCTGGCTGACGCTGCGCCCCTCGAAGAGCAGGTCGTTCTTCACAGCCTCCAGCAGCCGCTGTTTCAGCAGGTGTACGGCCGTGACGCCAAACTGATCCATGACGGCCCGATTCAAGGTCACACGGCTCACGCGCAACATCGAGGCATACTCCTCAACGCGTTGCGTGTCGTGGATATGCTCTTCGAGCAGCGCCTTGAAGCGGAACGCGCAGTTGTTGCGAGGCAGCGTCACGGGCAGTTCATGGGCTGCGGCATAGTCGCGGTTGAGCGTCACCAGCAGGTAGTAGAGCACCGAGACGATCAGGTTGTAGCTGTCCGAGGTCGGGGTGCGCAGCTCCGTCTTGATCTTCGCCAGCAGCCGGAGATACTCCGCAAAGGCTTCCGGCCCGGCATCGAACCACGGCGGCGTATCGGTCTGGTAGCAGTAGAGCAGGCGGTAGACGAAGAACTTGTCGGAGAGGAACGTGCGCATGAAATCCTCGCGGAAGATCAGGAACGTGTAGTCGAGCTCCGCCTCGTCCACCAACCAGCGTTGCTGCTGGTGGGGCGACAGAAGCAGCACCATGCCGTCGTGCAGCTCGATGCGGCGTCCGCCGAGCAGCAGCACGCCCCGGGCCCGGCGCAGGAAGAAAAACTCGAAGAAGTCGGTCCGAAAGAGCGGGTATTCAGTCAGCACGCCGCGAATCTCTTCGCTGCGGCCCGTATTGATGTAGAAGTCGACACCGCACTGCGTCTTGCTGAACGGCACGGTGACCAGTCGTCGGGGATTTGTCGTTGTCTTCATCGCTCGTATCCGGGTTGTCCGAGGACAAAGATACGACTTTCATTTATCAAAATGGCATAATACCACCTCTTTCGGGCATAGTTTTGCGCAAAAAATCTTCGGACCTTTGCCGACGGAGGATCCGATACGGATTCGTCTGTGAAAAAACATCCGTCCATGAGTGTCTGCATCAAATCGTTGATCCGCAATCTGAATCTGGTAGTCGGCTGCACCGTTGGCTGCACTTACTGCTATGCCCGCAACAACTGCCGACGCTTCCACATGACCGACGATTTTTCCGTCCCGGAGTACATGCCCCGCAAGCTCCGCATTCTCGAAAGCCGCGACCCGCGGGTTTTTCTAATGACTGGCATGAGCGACTTCTCGGACTGGCGGCCCGAGTGGACGACGGAAGTTTTCGATCGCATGGCCCGTAATCCGCAGCACGCCTACCTCTTTCTGACCAAACGACCCGAACGGCTCGACCTGCAGACCGACGACGACAACGTCTGGATGGGTGTCACCGTGACGTGCGAGGCAGAGAAGGGACGTATCGCCACACTGCGCCAACACGCTAGGGCCCGTCACTACCACGTGACCTTCGAACCGCTGTTCGGACCGATCGAAGGGCTCGACCTGACGGGCGTGGAGTGGATCGTCGTCGGCACCGAGACCGGACGACGCCGCGGCAAGGTCGATGCCCGGCCCGAATGGGTGAGGGGCATTGTCGCCCAGGCCCGGGCGCAGGGCGTGGCGGTCTTCATGAAGGAGGATCTGTTGCCGATCATGGGTGAGAGCGGCATGATACAAGAGTTACCCGAAGCATTCAAACAAAGAGTATGGAACAGGAACTGATTCGCGACATCGACGTGCAGAGCGTCATGACCCGTTCGTCGCTGCCCGTGGGCGGCTATTCGGTCAACCCCTATGTGGGGTGCCCCCATGCCTGCAAGTATTGCTACGCCTCGTTCATGAAGCGCTTCACAGGCCACACCGAGTCCTGGGGATCGTTTCTCGACGTCAAGCACTGGAAACCCGTCGGCGATCCGCACCGTTTCGACGGCCAGCGAATCGTCATCGGCTCGGTGACCGACGGCTACAACCCCTACGAGGAGTATTACGGACGAACCCGCCTGCTGCTTGAACAGCTGCGCGGCACGACGGCCGAGATCCTGATCTGCACGAAGTCGGACTTGGTGCTGCGTGATCTGGACCTGCTGCGCGAATTCCCGCGCGTGACGGTGTCGTGGTCGATCAACACGCTGGACGAGGCATTCCGCGCCGACATGGACCGCGCGGTGAGCATCGAGCGGCGTCTCGCAGCCATGCGGCGAGTCTACGAGGCGGGGATCCGCACCGTCTGCTTCGTCTCGCCGATCTTCCCGGGCATCACCGATCCGAAGGCGATCATCGAACGGGTCCGGGAATTTGCCGACCTTGTGTGGCTCGAAAACCTCAACCTGCGCGGGTCATTCAAGGCAACGATCCTGGCCTACATCCGCGAGAAACACCCCGGACTGGTGCCTTTGTACGAGGAGATCTACAACCGCCGCCGGACGGACTACTGGCAGGCGCTCGAACAGGAGATGGCCGCCTATGCCGCCGCAAACGGCCTGCCGTACCGGGTGAACGACCTGCCGTACGGCCGCTCGGAAAAGGGCCGTCCCGTTGTGGTCAACTACTTCTACCACGAAAAGATCCGGCTCGGCAACCGTTGACGTGCCCCATTTCGCACAGGGATTGCAGTCCGGAATCGTGTGACGGTGCGCCCGTATGCCCGCCGATCGCCTATCGGAGTTGGATAAAGTTGCGGAGGCAGTTGGCCGAGTTGAGCGGCGTCTGATCCACCAGTTCAAGTGACCGAACCATGTGGAGCGTCCCCTGCTTGTACTTCTGAAAATGCGCCGAAGCGATATGCTTCTCATAGGCTGCGCGGCTTGCATAGGTCTCGAGGATGGTGATCCGGCACGGATTCTCCCGCTCGGCCACGGCATACATCGTCAGCACGCCCGGCTCGGTGCGCAGCGAGACTTCGCCCACTTCGGTGGCAAACGCCATATATTCGTCGAGATACTCCGGCCGGACCTCGATCTTCGAGAGCCGCACGATACCGTCCCCGGCCATCGGCTCCTTGGCGCACATCGACGGTTCGCTGTCGAGCCGCAGACAGCGGCCGAGCACCTCGCCCGTGGCCAGATAGGAGTAGGTCGGGAACTCGAACAGCACGGGCTTCAGCCGCGCGTAGTCGATCCGTCCGCGGTCGTCGAGCACCTCCGGCGAGGCGTAGGTCGCCGCAATCGAGCAGATGAAGTTGTCGAAACCCTCCGTCTCGTAAATATCCACGACGTCGCACGCCATCGTCAGCGGCGAACGGTCGATCACCGGCGCGCCGTTCGCGCCCCGATGCCAGGCGAACGTCTGCGACTTGTCCGTGCGGGCACCGCTCACGCTTCCCACCCAGTCGGCCGCAGGCAGCATCTCGCGGCTGACGAGATTGACCGAGAGTTTGCGCGAGGCGCGGATTCCCCGGTTGGTGTAGTGGTTTTGGCTCATGCTGACCAGAATCCGGTCGTGGCCGATAATCCCGACATGCGGCACGACGAGCCAGTTGACGCGGCCGTCGACCTCGGCCCCGACGACCGTCAGCGGCATGGGATAGAGTGCCAGCGTATTTCCGATGAGTTTCTTTTCCATGATGATTGTATTTGAAGAATTCAACGGTTGAGTCTGTGCCATACCGCCGCCCGAGAGCGTCAGGCCCAGCAGCAGGCACGCGAAAGAGATCATGCGGTTTGTCATGGTTTGTCGTTTTATACATCCATCGCAAAAGTAACAGATCGTCCACTCGCGCAGGTACCTGGAATCCGGATGTTCATACCCGTTTTACCGAATCGTCCGCCACTCGATTGGGAGATATGCCTGGGATTTGTTAATTTTGTGGAGACAACCCCTCAAGCCTTTTCCCGATGAGCCGGATTCTGAAGATAAACAGCGTGGGCGATTACAGCCGCTGGGTCGGACACACCGACCGCCATCCGCTGGTGAGCGTTATCGACTATGCCGAGGTTTCGCCCATCCGCCACAGTCTGAACAACTACAGCGTCTACGCAATCTTCCTGCGCGACGACGCCAGCGTGGAGCTCGACTACGGCTGCGGCCGCTACGACTACAACCAGGGTACATTGCTGTGCGTGGCCCCAGGACAGGTGGGCGGTAAGGAGGACAACGGCGAGCGGGTTTCGATTACGGGCTGGGCGCTGCTCTTCCATCCTGATCTGTTGCGCGGCACGCCGCTCGAAAAACAGATCCGCAACTACTCCTTTTTCGACTATCGCGTCAACGAGGCGCTGCACATGACCGACCGGGAGCATGACATCCTGGTTTCGCTGATGCGCCGGATGCGCGAAGAGCTCGACAACGACCGCGACGCGCAGCAGGATGCCATCCTAGTCGGCTACATCGGATTGGTGCTCAACTTCTGCCAGCGCTTCTACAACCGCCAGTTCCAGACCCGCAGGATCGAAAATTCCGACATTCTGGTCCGCTTCAACCAGCTGCTTGCCGACTATTACGAGCAGCGGCTCCAGCTGACCTTCGGACTGCCCACCGTCCAGTACTGCGCCGATCGGCTGTGTCTTTCGCCCAACTACTTCGGCGACGTCATCAAAAAGACGACCGGAGATACGGCCAGCAACCACATCCGCCGGTTCGTGATCCAGCTTGCCAAGGACGGACTCTCCGCCGGCGAAAGCGTCGCGCAGGTGGCCGACCGCCTCGGATTCGAGTATTCGCAGCACTTCAGCCGCATGTTTCGGCGACAGGAGGGCATCACTCCGACGGAGTACGGCCGCAGGCGGCGCTCCTGACAAACAGCTGTTCGGCATTCCGCCCCAGAATCCGGTCGGCATACCCGGCCAGCTCGCCGTCAGCGGCCAATGTCTGTCGCAGCCTTTCCAGATTGGCCTGCAACACGGCATCGGGCAGATAGGGATAGTCCGAACCGTAGAGGATATGGTCGGGCGTGGTGATGGTGAGCAGCGCGTGCAGGACCTCTGCCGAGGGATTGCCCGCCAGGTCGAAATAGAAGCGCGAAAGGTTGCCCTCCCAATCAATCGGCTGCATATGGCCCTGCGACACCATCGTCGGGAGGATGGATTTCATTCTCGGCAATGCCAGCGGCAGGAACGAACCGCAATGGGGCACGACCACCTTCAGATTCGGGTAACGGACCAGCACGTTCCGCGCCAGCATGTTCACCACGGCCCGGGTCGATTCGGCCGGATATTCGTACATGGCCAGCGGTGTGACGGCGATGATCTCCTCGGGACAGGGCGTCGGGCGGTGCGGATGGAGGATGATGACGGCATGACGCTCGTCGAGCACCTCCATCAGCGGATCCAGCGCCTCGTCACCCACATACAGCCCGCGGCTGTTGGTCGCCAGTTTCACCCCGTCGGCCCCCAGCGTATCGAGCGCATAAACGGCTTCGCGGATGGCGGCCTCCACGTCGGGCAGCGGCAGCGCGGCACAAAACCGGAACCGGCCGGGGTATCGCTGTTTCAGTTCGGCCGAGGCCTCGTTCACACGGCGGATGCAACGGGCCGACTCCTCCGTATCGCCATAGTAGGGCTGCGGGGCCGGCATCGTCAGCACGGCCGTTCGGATACCCGCACGATCCATGAAGTCGATGTGCCGCGCGGCATCCCACACAGGCAGCGGAAAGGTCTCTTCGAGCTCCGCACCGTGCGCCTTCAGCACCTCCCGGTATTCGGGAAGGATGATGTGGGTGTGAAGATCGACCGTCTGCCCGTAAAGGAGCGCCGCCCCGAAAGGCATGCCCGCAAGCAGCAAAGTGAACAATTGCTTTTTCATGTCGCGTGCTTTTTAATGCTCCTCCCGGCCTGCTCCGAGCTCCTCCAGCCAGGCCGGGATACGGGTCGCCATGCTGCCCAACGAGCCGGAGGTGAGCAGCAGCGACTCTTCAAACGTGGCTCCGGGAACCAGCGCGGCGGCATCCCGTTCGGAGGTTCCGATGCCGCTGCTCCCGCTGCTGGCAAAGAGGGCGATCCGCTTTCCGGCCAGCAACGCGGCATGATCGTGCAGGAAGGTCTGCATCGGCGAGGCCATGTGCCCGAACCAGATCGGATAGCCGACAAAGATGATCTCATAATCATCGAAACTTTCGACCGAGGTGGTGATTGCCGGGAAATCGCCTTGAGCAATGGCCTCCAACTCCGCCTGTGCCCGGTCGAGCATTGCGTTATAGTCCGCATCGTAGGGCACAGCCGGCTCCACCTCCGCCATCTCGCAATCCAATGTGGACTGAATGGTCCGTGCCATCCGCCCCGTATTGCCCGTGCGCGAACAGTAGAGGACAAGACAGCGTCCATTCGTTCCGTTCACGTTGCCGCCCTCTCCGTTTTCCCCGTTTTCCCCGTTTTCCCCGTTTGCATTGTCCCCGGGCAGGGTCTGTTGCGGTTCATCCGATGACGGATGGGTTTCGCCGCAGGCCGTTGTCACGGCAAGTGTCGCCAGCAGCATCCAGAGGATCAAAAACAGCTTTTTCATACGCTTCTCTTTTAATGGTTTGACGCTTTCCCAAAGTCCGGATCGGGAATCGACTATCTGTACGACTCCCGGTAGATGCGCACGATCTCCTCGTCGCTCATCTGCACCCGGTCGCTGGTGAACATGATGCCCATCACCTCGCGCGTGTTGCGCATCAGCGTCTCGAATTCGTCGGGTGTGATGCCGTAATCGGACATCTTCAGGTCGGCCACGCCACAGGCCTCCTGCAGCCGGGTGAGAGCCGTGAGGAAATCTTCGGGCCGGGTGGCTTCGGGCATCCCCATGGCCTGCGCCATGCGGATGAAACGCTCGTCGCAGGCGTGGTGCTCGATGAAGTATTTGTAGTAGGCCCGGCTGATCATGATCAGTCCTGCGCCGTGAGGCAGTGCCGGGTGGTAGGCCGAAAGGGCGTGCTCCAGCGCGTGTTCGCTCGTAATCAGCGTGAGGCACATCACCACACCCGACAACGTGTTTCCGAAAGCCACGTGGGTGCGGGCCTCCATGTCCTTGCCATCTTTCACGGCTCGGGGCAGGTACGTCGCCAGATTCTCGATAGCCGTCAGGGCGTACATGTCGCTCATCAGGTTCGCTCCCCGGGCAATGTAGCCTTCGGTGCTGTGGAACAGGGCGTCGAAGCCCTGGTAGGCCGTGAAGGTCGGCGGCACGCTGGCCATCAGCTCCGGATCGACGATCGAGAGGACCGGAAAGAGCGAAACATCGCCCACGAAAGCCTTCTCGAAGGTATCCTCCCTGGTGATGACGCCCGAGTTGTCCGTCTCCGAGCCCGTTCCGGCCGTGGTGGTGATGGCGACGATGGGCAGCGGCCGGACGGCAATCGGTTTGCCTTTGCCCGAACCGATGGGCACATAGTCCCAAAGCTCCCCGTCGTTGGTCGCCATCACGGCAATGGCCTTGGTGCAGTCCATCACGCTGCCGCCGCCCAGCGCCACGAGGAAATCGCAGCCGTGCTCACGGGCCGCCTTCGCCCCGGCGTCGACGTTGCTGACGGTCGGATTCGGCATCACCCCGTCGAAGAGGACCGTCTCCACGCCGGCCTTGTGCAGCTGCTCCTCCGTACGCGAAAGATAGCCGTTGGCACGGGTCGATTTTCCGTTGGAGATCACGATCAGGGCGCGGCGTCCCGGCATCGGCTGTTCACTCAGTTTGTCCAGCATCCCGGCCCCGAACATCACCCGGGTCGGAACATACATGTCGTACATAAGATTGGTTCCCATCTTTTAGAATTGTTTTATGAGAGAGTATCTTATCTATCTGTCTTTATTTACCCATCGTCTCCCGAACCCGGGCCAGCAGGTTCGGGATATCGAGATGTTGCGGACACTTGGCCAGGCATTCTCCACACGCAACACACGAGGAGGCCGGGTCGCCGCGCTGTATGGGCGACATCGACACGGTATAGTCGGCCAGCGCCCGCTGCAGGTTGCCGTGCAGCAGGTAGTTGTTGTACACATAGGCGAAGATGTAGCCGATGGCCACGTTGTGCGGACAGGGAATACACTGGTAACAACCCGTACAATCGATATGACCCGGCGCTTGGCGGTAGGCTTGGATGGCAGCTCCCAACGCCTCGCGCTCTGCCGGCGAGAGCATGTTCGGCCGGGCCTTGGCGGCATACCTTAGATTCTCCTCCACATCCGCCATGGAACCCATGCCGCTGACCGCCACGCTCACCTCGGGAATATCCCACAGATAGTCCAACGCCCACTCCGCATCAGGCTTGCGGATGCCCGTCGAGGCCAGTGCATCGCGCATCGTCTGCGGCAGACGGGCCAGAAATCCCGTGCGGACGGGCTTCATCACCGCCAGCCCCATTCCGTTGGCGGCGGCATACTTCGGGCCGAGCACCCCTGCCTCGTATTCGTAATCCAGGTAGTTATGCTGAATCAGGCAGAAATCCCAGGCCGGGGTGTATTCCACCACCTTCTTGAACAGCTGCAGACTGTCGTGGAATGAGAAGCCCATGAAGCGGATCTTGCCCTGGGCCTTCAGCCGCTCCATCTTTTCGATGAGCCGGTAAGGCAGCACATAATCCTTCCACGCGCGGTGCATGATCATGTGAATATGATAGAAGTCGATCACGTCCGTATCAATGGTACGGCGCGACTGGTCGAAGAACTTTTCGAAATCGTCCGCCGACCGCATCTCCCACCACGGCATCTTGGAGGTGACATACACCCGGTCGCGCCAGCCTCCGGCCAAAGCACGACCCACCGCCTGTTCGCTCTCTCCGCCCAGGTAGACACGCCCCGTGTCGATGTAGTTCACACCGCCTTCGATGGCACGGCGTACCATGGGCGTGGTCTGGTCGAAATCCACGTGATCGTTCTTCATCGGCAGCCGCAGCATGCCGAAACCCAGCGCCGAGACCTTCACGCCGGTCCGCCCCATTGGGCGGTACTGCATCTGCGGATTGTAATTAAGAATCTCTCTCGACAACCGCTCCCGTACGGCTTGTTTTTCAACCTCCTTCGCCAAGGCTTTTGGACCGATTATCGCACTGGCAGCAGCGGCAAAAAGTCCGCTTTTAAGAAAATCGCGTCTATCCATGTCGCTTCACGTTTATCTGTTCCGACCTCCGGTCAAACAGAATTGTGGCCGTTGTGTCTGTTGCAAAGGTAATCCGGCGGGAGCCACCCGACGTAACGATTTCATGGAAGAATGTACAGCTTTTACGGATTATGAATCCCTATAAACTGAGCGGCGGGGATCTACAATGGATCCTCGCCGCCTCGTCTTCGTTTTTCAACTCAACAACCGGTTTATGCCGTCAGGACCTTGCCGATGCGGCGCATCTCGCGGCTGATATTCGCCTCGGAGATCTTCGCATAGCGGCGTGTCATGTTCGTATTCGTATGGCCCAGAATCTTGGCGATAATGTCGATCGGCATCCCGTATTCAATCGCCAGGGTGGCGAACGTATGGCGCGCTAGGTGCGTGGTCAGATGCTTGGGAATCTGGCAGATATCCGCTATCTCCTTCAGGTAGGCGTTCATCTTCGTATTCGACGGGACGGGCAGCAGCTTGCCTCGCGCCCGACAGTTGGCGTCATCGCGGTACTTCTCCAGCAGGGCCACCGCCTGCGGGAGTACCGGAACGCGGCTCATCACCGAGGTCTTCTCCCGAGGCTTATGAATCCATAGCTGCCCCTCCTCGTCCGTCGTGAAGTGTTCCCACCGCAGGTGGTCGACATCCGTGAAGGCCAGTCCCGTCAGCGCGCAGAAACAGAAGACATCCCGGATGCGGTCCAGACGCTCATTGGGCATCGGCCGCTTCAGCAGCAGGTCCAGCTCCGCTTTCGTCAGCGGCACCTTGACGTTCGTCTTGTCGATCTTCATCTTGTAGTAGCGGAAGGGATTCTTCTCGATCCATTCGTTGCGGACCGCATAGAGCAGGAAATTCTTCAAACAGCAGAGCAGGTTGACCGCCCCGTTGTTGTGGCAGTTGTAGGCCGTCTGCATGTAGGTGTTCAATCCATCAACGTAAGCATAGTCGACCGTCTCCAGCGGGAGATCCTCTTTGTGGTAGATATCCCGGATATATTCGATCATGTAGCGCAGCAGGCGGTGGTACTTGTTGGCCGTGAGCTGCGTGATCCGGGTGCCGACCTCCTGCTGCCGTTTCTCGCAGTATTTGCCAAACTCCGCCAGCACCATCCGGCTCGAAGAGGCAGAGCCTAGCAGCTGTTTGACGGCAAAGCAGGTCGGCGTCCTGTTCTCCTGGATCAGGCGGTCGTAGGCAGCAAGGATCGAGGCCCGGTAACTGGCGATGATGCGGTTGATCTGCTGATCGACTTCATCCTTGTAGAGCGAACGTTCGAGACGCTGATTCCAGCGTTCGGGCTCGATCTGACACTGTGTATAGACTTCGGTCGACTGGCCGGTCGTGGTGATGCGGGCATAGATCGGGGCCTTGCCCTTTTTTGTGACTTTGGTCTTCTTGCAGAAGAAGACGACGCTGAAGGTGGTTCGTGGCAACATGGCTGCTTGGTTTTTGAGTAAATTAAACGTCTTCAGCACCGGAATGTTGCAGAGTAAAATAATGCAAATCAGCGAAATAGAGCTAAATCGTGACCTATTTTCGGTCCGGGCAAAATAGGTCACGATTAAGGCCTGAAATACTTGCTGCCTTTTGCGTCAACAGGAGTGAGAGAATACAAGAAAAAGCCTTGTATATCGCTGATATACAAGGCTTTTTGCTTTCTATCGGGGTTTCTTTCTGGCCCCCTCTGGAGCGGAAAACGGGACTCGGAC
>ENA-OYAO01000338-OYAO01000338.1-human-gut-metagenome-genome-assembly--contig:-NODE-338-length-21704-cov-7.426625_pt1 | contig 21704 bp, 20 predicted proteins | sample MGYA00243429_ERZ652822 | MGnify/ENA primary metagenome ERZ652822 (study PRJEB26926, sample SAMN06164533) | human gut metagenome | biome: ENVO:00009003; feature: ENVO:2100002; material: ENVO:00002003... | reverse complement strand
AGATCTACACTTATGCGATCGTCGGCAGCGTCAGATGTGTATAAGAGACAGACATTATATAGTCGCTATATTCTATATAATGGTTTAATACAATATTCATGTATTTAAACCCACCAAGATATCCTATTATAAATATTATGGCATATACCATTATCGTAACTTTATATATTTTTTTCATTGTTGTTTTGTACAAAAGTAGTCTCATATAAAATAATTTATTGAGACTACTTTTCATTTTCTGTCTATCCTTAAATATTTATTGCCTTATAAACATACAATATTTTAAAATAAATCGTATGATCCTAATGCATACAGAGTTGCTGCTGTGCATACTCCTATAGCCACCTTTACCTGCCATGGAACCGCTTTGATAAATCTCAATAAAGTTCCACCTGCTTTACTCAACATTCTTCCATATGATAATCCCTTATTTTTTTCAACAAAATGTCTAAATGCAGCCCCTGCATAACCTAATGAAAATACTGCAAGAATTCCACATACATTCTTAAGCACTTGACGTCCACTCCACCCTCCTTCCGTATAGCACATTTCCTCTTCATCCATTACAGCATAACTGCTTGGGAGCACCAGTGCTCCATCATAACACATATCCATATATGTGTACCTCCTTTTCTATTTGTTTTAATGTTTCTGTCATTCCTGTTTGCAACCAGGCACGACTTTATGTAAATGATCATTACATACAAAATTATAATCGCTAAGTGTAGCTCATCACTTCGCCATCATCCGGCTCTGTTTCATTCTCCTTATCCACGCTTTCGTCCTGCCTGATAACAAAATTTCCCTGCTGCATTTCCCATAGTCTGTAATACTGCCCTTTCTTTTCCAGCAGTTCCTTATGTGTTCCCTGTTCTACAATTTTCCCTTTATCCATGACTATTATTTTGTCACAGTTTTTTACTGTTGCAAGCCTGTGCGCAATAATAAGCATGGTTTTTTTTCTGAATTTATTGTATATCATATCAAAAATGATATTTTCTGTTGCAAAATCCAGATTGCTGGTGGATTCATCCATGATATAAAACTGATTTTCTTTAAGAAATGCCCTTGCAAGCGCAATTCGCTGTTTTTCACCACCGCTTAGTCCATTTCCGGCTTCTTCGAGATATGTGTAATACTGCATTGGAAGTCTCTTGATAAATTCATGTGCATCGGCCGCTTTTGCTGCCTCCCTGACCTCATCAAGAGTCGCACTCTGTCTTGTAACCCTTATATTATCATATATGCTTTTTGAAAAAAGCTCTATGTTCTGCGGTACATAGGATACAGCACGCCGGATATCGTCATTTCTGTATTCCGAGATATCCATGCCATCTATTGTTATGTCACCAGACTGTGGCTCATAATATTTAAGCAGCAGCTTAGCTATCGTAGACTTTCCGCTTCCGCTTGCGCCTACAAGTGCAACTTTCTGCCCTTTTTCTATCGTAAAACTCACATCATCCAGAGCAGGTTTTCGGTTTCCATAGCCGAATGTGACATGATTAAGCTTTATATCTCCATCAATCTGTGTTATTTCCTGATACTGTCTTTCGCTCTGCTGTTCTCTTTCATAATCCATGATCTCAGACAGTCTCTTCATGGAAATGTTTGCCTCCTGTATTGAAAGCTGCAGACTTACAAGATTGCCGATTGGATCCATGAAATATCCAGCCAGAGTCATAAACGCCATATAACTTCCAAGTGTCAGGCTGTTGTTTATCACCTGCATAATGCCGACATACAGCATTACGAGATTCCCTGCTCCTGATATGACACTTGATATGGTTCCCTGCACATTTGAAAGCATTCCCTCTTTATAACTTATCCTAAGTGACTTTATGTATTCGCGTTCTATACTTTCCAGTTCGATGTCCTCGTTCGCATTTCCTTTTATTGTCTCAACCGCGCGCAATCCTTCTATTATCTCTGAATTGAGTATTGATGACTGCTGCATCTGCTCCTCATTTATCTTCTTATAAGGCTGTTTAAATATAAATACCAGCACTATACTTATGATTGTCATCATTACAATTATCGCAAAAAGCTTTGGGTTCATCTGAAACAGTATCACACCTGTGATAAGAGCCATTGATATATCCATGATAAGCGATAATGCTATATTTGTAAAAATATCCTTTATGGTAAATGCATCTGAGAAACGTGTCGTAATGTCACCTGTTTTACGGCTTGCAAAGAATTTCATCGGCAGCTTGTATATGTGTTCAAAATATCCCAGCATAAGCGGAATATCTATCTTTATTGACAGGTGCATAAGTATCCACTGTCTTACAAAGCTGACAAATGTCGAGGTCAGTGAAATTCCTAGGAATACTGCAAGCATGATCTTTAAAACATCCTTCTGCCGGTAAGGCAGTATCTCATCATATATTATGTTGTTGAAAAGTGATGATAAAATCCCAAGAAGAGTTACAAGAAGTGATGCCACAAGTGCATATATAAAAAGCTTTTTCTGTGGAAGAAGCAGCTTTATGTACCTGTCAAACAGCTTTGTTCCCTTAATCTTCTCACGTTCAAATTCGCTGTTTGGTTTTAACAGCAGCATCGCACCTGTAAATTTCTTATAAAAATCATCTATTGAAATTCTCTCTATATCCTTCGCCGGATCTCCCACTATCACATACTTTTTCGTTATCCTGAAAACAACAACAAAATGCGACATTCCCTCTTTAGTAATAACATTTGCAATCGCCGGAAGTGTATATCTACTAAGGAATCCTTCCCTGTCAACCTTAACCGCCTGACAGTTAAAGCCAAGCTGCTCTGCACATTTTGACAGACCTATGAGATTTGTTCCTTTCAGATCAGTTCCCATAAGATCCCTTAATTTTGTTATAGTGGTTTCTTTTCTGTAATGCAGACAGACCATACCCATGCATGCCGCTGCACAGTCTGTTGCATCATGCTGCTTTATAAATGTGTATCGCATTGTGTCCCTTCCTGTTCGCTATATATTAATTTTCTCTTCTAAACATTATTTTTCTGCCATGTCTGTTTGCAACTGGGCATGACTTTATGTAAATCATGATTACGTACACCTTTACCAGAACCAGTATCTTCTCTTTACCGCCACATACACAGCTATTCCTGCAATTATGCCGATTCCACCTGCAATCAGTATATATCTGACCGCTGCGCTGCCCTCTCTGATGGGCTTTGCCGTGATCATATACTTTCCTGGTGTGCTTAAATTAAGCCCGCTCATGTCCTCTGTACTCACAAGTTCGTATTTATGCTTTACGTTATTATATAGATACAGATATTTTCCTTTTACATCATCTATGTGCAGTGTCACTTCTCCGCACAGATACTCTCCATCATTGAGATTGAATTTTATGCTGTCTCCTGTCCTTTCGAGTTCTATATCCGTATTAAGTTCATTTTTATAATTTACTATCTTTTTTCCGTCTATTATGATGCTGTAGCCGTCTCCGGTCACTTTCATCGATCTGCCTGCTGTGTACAGTTCATATAGCATCTGCTCACTTATTACAGGTGTTTCGGATACATCAGTATTTTCATCAAATGTCTGTTCACTTGTATTTTCTGCGTCTGTACTATCTTCTGCCTCAGGTTCAGCCACAGAACTTTCCGTATCTCTGTTTACGATTACCGAAACAGCGCCAGACAAATCCCCATTTGAAACTATTATCGTAGATGAACCTGTCTGTTTTGCCGTTACCACACCACTGCCCGATACTGCTGCAACTGATGTGTTGGTTGATTTGTATGAAACCGCCTGCTCTGCCTCTGCCGGAAACACAGATACGCTCAGTTTAAATGCCGTTCCCGGCTTCATTACGAGATATTCTTTATTTATATTTATTCCGGTGGTTTTTACTTTTACTGTCAGATTTACCTCTTTTATTATACTTCCGGCAGATACATATATGGTAACATATCCTTTTGAGATACCCTTTACTTCACCTGCTGAAGTCACAGTTGCTATATTTATATCAGATGAACGGAAGGTTATCGTGCTTTCCGTGGCATTCGCCGGAAGTGCTGTGGCTGTAAGGTTTATTGTCTTTCCTACTTCCACTTCCTCCTCATGATCTGATATCTCGATATCCGTTACCGGTATATTCTGTTCCATATCCTGTACGTCTGTTTTGTCTTCCTTGTCCGTTTCCGATGCATTGTCCGTTTCTGATGCATTGTCCGTTTCCGGGGTTTCATCCATATCCGGTTCTGCATCATTTGCCATATCGCTTTCTTCCGCTGTCACTTCTGCAGCATACACCGCCATCGGTAAGTACTCCATACCCAAAGCCAGTATAAATATAACAGCAAATATTCTGATTCTGTTTCTTAACTTCATAACCTTATCCCATGTCATTTTCCGGTTTTTATTCCGAGTTTCTCAAGCACATAGTTAAAATATGTGACTTTATCATACTGTATTCTTGCAGCCGCCGTCATGCCGTTAGTCACGTCTACCTTGTCTCCCTCACGGCTCAGCACATAATCCTGGTCTAGCACTATCATCACTTTAAACGCCCGGCTTGTCGCTCCATCCTGCCCTTCCTGTGTAGTGACATTGCTGTCTATCCGTGATACGCTTCCGCTTATCGTCCCATAGACATTCTGTGACAGACCGTCCATAACCACCTGCACTCTATCACCCTCATGCATTCTAGCCATATCAGATGTGGAAACATATGCTTCGAGATATCTCTGCGAATTTTCCGGTGTGATTGTTGCCACAGTTGTCGTTGTCTGTACAACCATTCCGCTCTTATAATTGCCCAGCATATGAAGCACGCCTGATGCTGTTGCCTTTACTTCATAGGAATCCTGTCCTCCCGATACTGCCGCAAGCTGCGCATCAATTGATTTAATCTGCTGGTCCGCCTCTGCGATCTTGGCTTCTGCCGACTGTATTGCAGAATAATATACTTCGTCTATTTTCCCCTGATTTGTCTCAAGCTGTGACTGAATCTGCTCATCAGTATATCCATATGCCTGATACGTTGACACATCAACCTTATTCTGTTCCACCTGTGATTTGTAGGTTTCAAAAAGGCTCCAGTACAGACCGTCATCCGCTTTTGTCTCGTCAAAATAATTGGTATCGTCTTTTATTGATTTTATAAGAAGACTATACTGTGATATCTGTTCTTCATATGATTTCCTGTTGTCTTCAAGCTGTGTCTGCTGCAGATCATAATCAGTGCTTTTAATTGTAAAAAGCACATCCCCGGCTTCCACAAGTACGCCCTCTTCCATGTTGCTGTCAAGAATCTCACCCGTATAGCTGCACATGACATAATTTGACTCATCATTCGTCACAGTGCCCTGTGCCTGTATGGTATACACCTTTGGTGTTTTTATACTCCATACTACTGCCACAATAAGAAAAACGGTTACAACTGTTATAAGTATATAGCCGAATGCCGGTGGATTCTTATCAAACAGTATTCTTGATTCCCTTATTTCATCTAAACTCTTAACTCTTCTGCTCATAACGCTTTTATTCCTTTACAGGCATAAATACATCTGCAACCATTGTCTCTTCTTCTTCGTTTCTGTCTACGTAGATCGTATAATTGCAGCCATCCAGCTCTCCTCTCCTATATTCGATGTGTAGATATTAGTATCTGCACACCGAACATATACTAAAATACATGATATAAAAATCACCATATCACATATTTTTCCTTATTTTTATCATCCAAAGATAATAATATCCAAAAATAGCACATGTTATTAGATTCCATTCATACAACACTGATAATACTATAATAAATTCAAATATTACAGCAATTGCACAATTAACGCCTCCTATTCTATCATTATTGTACCTTATAAACAAAATCATATATATCAAAATGATTATACACATTAACGCGTATTCTGTTTTTGTATTAGTTGTGTTCATAAACATACACGTAATAATTCCATTTGCCAATAGCCATTTATTCATTTCCTTTATACGGCAATCATCTGCTTTTTCGTACGTATCAATGAAATCTATCAACTTTATATGCTTTCCATATAACTCTTTACAAATCAGAATTGTTACTATTATCCCAATCATACTAAAACCAATAAGAGCATACTTAAACACAACACTATCAATTTGTGCACCAATAAATGATATTCCTATCAAGAGCTGTTTAATTATTACATTTACCTCTACGCACTTACTGTGTAATGAAATATATTCTTTGTCTTTAAGGAAATTTGATACTGATGCTCCTAAAAGTCCTACCAGTAGAAAAATAAACGATATAAGCACTAAATAGTTAAAATCATCTTCACAAATAAGTTTATATAATATAAATATTCCTGCATAATAGACTACGTCTGATATTATTAATATCATTCCCAACACTTCTATCCATCTCCAATTTCATTTATAAAACACAGTACAAGTGCTCTCACGACAATTAGTATTTTACCGTAATTCCTATTCCAACAGCCTCCTTAAAAGGATTCCAGTTCCATGACACTCTCACCCCATTATTTAGTGCTCCTCTAGCCAAGCCCTTTCCAAACGCTATAACCTGTCCTGCTGCCCATGTAAGTATACCTGCAACAACAGCAGTTGCTAACCCGCCAAATTTACTTACCTTATTAATCAGACATTTAGCTAACGTATACGTCAAAGCTCCTGCAATTGCCACTTGTGGAGATAATCCAATTGCACAAAGTCCATTTATGCATTGCTTTTTGCTAAGATTTGCAATTTCCTTACCACCTTCTAAATATGTCATTTCCTCTTCATCCATTACAGCATAACTGCTTGGGAGCACCAGTTCCATCGTAACATAATTCCATTTTGTGTCCTCCTGTTTCTTTCTTCTAAACAATATTTTTCTGCCATGTCTGTTTGCAATCAGACATAACTTTATGTAAATCATGATTACATCCTCTTCTGCTCATAACACTTTTATTCCTTTACAGGCATGAATACATCTGCAACCATTGTCTCTTCTTCTTCGTTTCTGTCCACGTAGATCGTATAATTGCAGCCATCCAACTCAATATCATTCTCAAATGCATACACCCCAAGCTTATCATAAGCGAACTTCAGCTTATCATCCGGTCCGTTATATCTGGCATACAGACAGTTTTTTACACGCAGCAGAGACTCCATCCTATATGGCTGCTCTACGTTGTGGATAAAGTTGTTCGCCTGGAGCATAAACTGCATGTTGATATCAGGCTCATTATTTTCATCCAGCTCAACCTTTGAATATTGAATTAACGGTCCGATCTGGTTTGCTCCATGCGTCTGTATGTATGTACTTATTTTGTTAATTTCAGAATCAAAAAGATTTTGATCATCTGATTCAAGATCAAGCCTACGGACTATGACGTTTTGGAGTTTCAGTGTTTTGTTTTCATAAATATTTATGCTATTCATAATTCACTTCCTTTCTGATTTTTTATAGTATTGTTGTCAGAAGTGTTTGCAACCACTTCTGACTCTATGTAAAAGCTGTTACATACAAAATCACTACCTACTAAACTAAATATTCTTTCCCATTTAAATATTATAATTACCCATTTCTTATCTCTTATTAAAAAATGCCCATATCCACTGTGCCAGATTTTCCAATCCATACGTAACCATTATGTTTCGCCTCCTTTGTGACAATCTTATTATTCACCAAGGGATTGTCTACAAGCAACATATATGTTATTATCGGTTTGAAATTGTTATTAACGGTCATAATTATAAAAGAGGAACACTATGAGCCCTACAAAATATACTATTGCCATTTGTGATGATGAAAAATACTGGCAGAATCAAATTCTTAATTGTTGTAAACTTTTGGAGAACGATATAAATTTTAATTTTGAATACCATATATTTTCATCTGGCGAAGATGTACTTAAATACCAGAGCAATATTGATATTTTGTTACTAGACGAAGAATTGCCAGGCACTTCCGGACAGTCAGTTAAAGAACAGTTTGAAGCTTCAAACAAAAATACCATTATTATTTTTATTACCAGTCATAACGAAATAGTCTACGATTCTTTTGGTAAAAATGTATACGGATTTATCACAAAACCTATCAATCAAACGAATTTCAACAAGACTCTAAAGAAAACTATAAATAAAACAATAGCTGCAAAATATCTGACTCTTCCAGACTCAATTAATGATAATATCACTCTTTCATATCGTGATATTACCTATATGAAGGCAAATGGCAGCTATACCACAATTTATATGAGTGACTCAACCAGTCATCTTATCAGAAAAGGACTGAATGATCTGGAAAAAATCATTACAAACGATACCCTTATAAGAGTACATAAATCATATATCGTAAACTCATATTACATAAAAAAGTTAAATTCTGATGAACTTATTCTTACTACCGATACTACTGTTCCACTTGCGCGAAGACGTAAGAAACAGGTTCAGACTAAGATCGCACAAAATATTTATGAAAAGGCAGAGAGCATATGGAACAATTGAACACCGTAATTTTCGATATCGTAATAGAATTTTTACTTATTTTTTTATTGTACTCAGATACAATAAAAACCTCATTATATAAATTTTATACATGTGCTGTTATTTTCTTTTTCTCGGTTGTATTACTATACGTTCTACCAAATATAGCTTCTCCACTTATTGATTTTTTTCTTGAAATGCTGTTAGTATTTATCTTATTAACAGACAAATGGTACAATAAAATCGTTTCATTTGTCCTTGTATATATTTTGGATTCATTACTCTATCAGGCTCTTGCTCTTATTTGCGATTTAATCTTAGGTTTTCCAATATTTGTTGGCATGAATACGGTTAAAGAAAAAAATATAATAAAAACCATAGTAATCCTGATGCTGGCAATTGCTCTTTTTATAAAAATCAGGAAAAAATACCACTTTTCCTTATCTTTAAAAAATAAAATTTTTATATGCGGATATACAGGTACTATATGTATTATATTATCAATTTCACAGCTATACCAGAATCTGATTAATAGTTACTTTTTGTATTCATTTGCCTTACTGTGCATTGTATCATCAGGAATTATACTAGCTTACATTATCTCTTTATCCGAAAGAAATATAAATTATGAAAATCTACAGAAACAAACTCAGTATGTAAATATTTTAAAGCATTATTATAACGAAACCAAAGAGAAAAACTTAGAAATTCGCAAACTAAAACACGATATCAAAAATCAAGTTAATGTTTTATCCCAGTTACTTGAATCCGAAAACTATAAAGAAGCATTAAACTATATCGATTCTCTTAAAAAGCACACTCTAAATAAAACGCCTTCCATAATTGATACTGGAAATGTTCTTGTAAATGCTATTATTATGCAAAAGCAGGCAGAATATCCTGACATAAAAATCATATTTAAGGGGGCTATAAGAAACAATCTCACCATTAACGACTATGATTTATGCAGTATATTGAACAATCTTCTGGATAATGCTCTTGAATACAGTGCCAAGAATAATTTTAGTACCGTCTGGTTAAACATATATCTGGAAGCTTCTGTTTTGCTTATAGACGTTGTTAATAATATATCCGCACCTATAGATATCAGTAAATTCTCTTCAACCACAAAAGCTGATAATATAAATCACGGATTTGGATTAGCAATTGTTAAAGAAACGGTTCATTATTACAATGGTTCACTTAAATATGAACTCTCTGAATCACAAATAACTGCTAAAGTTCGGTTGTTTACTGTGGCATAAATCCCCATTATGAGTTATACTACTGTTTCATTACACTAAAACAGAAGAAATGAGGACAAACATGGACATTTTATCAGGCAATCCTATCAGGGAAAGCCTGATATGCTTCACATGAAAGCTTCACAGCTCATACTTGATGCTGCTGAGATTATCATGGCTGAGGCAGAGGTATAGACCACAGCATAAAAGTGGAATAACTCCAACATACAACTAAATACCTTCCAGCCCTTGTAAATCAAGCATTTCCGCCACTTTCTGTCATCTACTTCTCATCAACGACCTGGAAAATGAAAAACTTAAGATAATACGACTCCGGTACATTAGCTGAGTTGGCCCACAGTATCGGATGATCCGGTCCCTGTGTGCGGAACTCCACCTGGCGCAGCCTCTTGTGAGTTGCCTTTGCCGCTTCCTTGACCGTTTTTGCAAGCAGCTCCTGCGTCATGAAATGAGAGCATGAGCAGGTAGCCAGAAATCCACCATCCTTAACAAGCTTAAGTCCCTTCATGTTAATCTCGCGGTAGCCCTTTATCGCATTTTTGGTAGCCTCACGCGACTTTGTAAATGCCGGAGGATCCAGAATGACTACATCATATTTTTCACCATCTGCAGCGAGCCGTGGCAGCTCATCCAGCACATTTGCCACGCGAAACTTCACTGTGTCTGAGAGATTATTTCTCTTCGCATTTTCTGTAGCCTGCTTAACCGCATACTCTGATATATCAAGTCCTGTGACCTCACTTGCCCCCGCAATTCCTGCATTGAGGGCAAATGTACCCATGTGCGTGAAGCAGTCGAGCACTCTTTTCCCCTTGCAGATGCGCTGCATAGCAAGCCTGTTATACTTCTGGTCTAAGAAGAAGCCTGTTTTCTGTCCATTTTCCACATCGACCATATAGTGAACTGCGTTTTCTACTATCTCCACATTTGTGTCAAACTCGGCTCCTATAAAACCTTTTACCTTAGGAAGACCTTCTTTTCTGCGCTCATTTGCATCACTGCGCTCATATACTCCACGAATATTTATTCCGTCCGCCGCCAGCACTTCCTTTAACAGTTCAACGATTTTCACCTTAAACTGCTCCATTCCAAGTGCAAGACACTCCACCACAAGCACATCAGCGTACTTGTCCACTGTGATACCCGGCAGGAAATCAGCCTCGCCAAATATCACACGACAGCAGTTTAAATCAGACACATTATCATTGCCTCCTGCCATCACCTGCTTGCGATAATCCCAGGCATTTTGCACTCTCATCCTGAGGAAATTGTCATCAATCAGCTGGTCTGCTTTTCTTGTCATCATTCTGATACGGATTTTTGAATTCTGGTTTATGAAGCCGCGCCCCATCGGATATCCGTCAAAATCGTGTACCACAACAATATCTCCGTTTGTAAAGGTGCCTGTGATTGTGTCTATTTCATTGTCAAAAATCCATGCGCCACCTGCCTTTATAGTGCGTCCTTCGCCTTTTTTCAGTGTTACAATTGTATGATTTTCCATGTTTGTTCCTCTTCTAATTTACTTCATTATTCCTTGCTAAAATCTGATTATATAGTTTATCTGAAATTCTATAGCCTTTAGAAATAAGTTTATCCATTTCAGGCTTTACTAAATTTATTAACCCTTTTGTTTTTGCCAAGCTCAAAATTCCTAAAACGCCTATTGTATCAATTAAAAATTCCGATGCCATTTTTCTTGCAGCATGCTCATCGATTATTGCAAAATCAATTCCAAGCTCTTTTGCACCAACAATAACTTCAAGCTCTCCAAAATGCAATCTTCCATATAATGCCTTTACTGTATCCGCATTTTTTACTTTGTATATGATAATTTTTCCTGAATTAACACACTCTTTAATCCTTTTAATTTCATCCTGATGATTTACAGAATCTGCACATAATTCATTGAAGACAGCTTCCGGAATTATAATGCTTCCAAATAAATCCCATAATAAATATAATCTATCTATCGAAATCAAACCTATAATAGGACTGGTATTGCATATAATGTCAATTTTTTTCATCCATTATTTCCCCCAATTTACTCAAAAAAACATCATCCATATCCATGTCATCCTCCTCATATTCTCCCCATGGTATACCATATACCTTAAGAATATCTATAAAATCCCATATACTTTTGCCTGTCAACTCCGCAGCTTTTTCTAAAGTAATAACTTTAGTAGTAAACAAACCTACCACCGCTGATAATGTAAGCTTATCACTTACCGTTTCGCCACCTTTTAGTATATATAAATAAGGTACTAAATCTTCTGATATTTTTATATCTATATTCTTTGAACTCATAGTCTTTCCCTCCAAATTCTAATATAATTCCAACATTCCATTTTAATTATATGAAATCCCGGCAATATTTACAATACACAAATATTTCTGCAAAACATGCCGATATATATATTATAATATAATCGTAACTATTATAACATCCGACCGGTAAATGGAGATAAATATGATTACAATTAGCTTATGCATGATAGTAAAAAATGAAGAAGAGGTGCTCGAACGATGCCTGAACAGTCTCAAAGGGCTGATGGATGAAATCATCATAGTGGACACCGGCTCGACGGACAGCACAAAGGAGATAGCTGCACGGTATACGGACAAAATCTATGATTTCTCATGGTGCGATGATTTTGCTGCGGCCAGGAATTTTTCGTTTTCCAAGGCTACGCAGGAATACATATATGCACCTGATGCCGACGAGGTGCTCGACGATACCAACCGCAGGCGTTTCATGATGCTTAAGGCTGCGCTACTGCCGGAAATTGAGATTGTCCAGATGAAATACATTACTCCAAGCAAATTCAACACAGTGCAAAATTCATCCTCAGAGTACCGCCCGAAGCTGTTCAAGAGGCTTCGCACGTTTACATGGATTAATCCGGTGCACGAAACGGTTCGCTTAGAGCCTGTAGTCTATGACAGCGATATCTGTATACAACATCTGCCGCAAGGCACTCACGGCAAACGTGATTTTACCATATTCAAGCGCTCCTTTGAAAGAAACGGCACCCTGCCAAAAAGTATAGCGACTATGTATGCCAAGGAGCTTTTAAAATGCGGAAGCCCCGAGGATTTTACCAATGCCCTGCCATATTTTCAGGGTGAATACCGCAACAGCCCCGACATCGAATCCACCTGCGTGCTATCACGCTACTATCGCATGAATGGCGACTATGACAAATTTTTTTCTGTTGCCCTAAAAAATGTAGCAGTTGATGGCTGCAGCGAGGTGTGCTGTGAGCTCGGTGCGTACTATTTCGACAAGGCAGACTATGAGGAGGCAAGCCTGTGGTATTACAACGCTGCATTCGAGACAAAGCCGGTACTCGATGTGGAGTGCGGCGGTGGCAAGGCGCTTCATGCCCTGTCTGAGTGCTACTCAAGATGGGCTGATGAGAAGCAGAAAAAGCTTGATTCGCTTCCTCCTAAATCAAGGAATGTATTTAAAGGCGATAAGGAGCTGATTGATTCACTGCGCAGCCAGGCGGCCGATTACCAGAAGCAGGCTGAGGAATGGATGCTTCCGGAGGGTGACTAGCAGAGGCTGTCATATAAAAGTCTCTACCAGCATTTACCAACTTGTAAAATCCTCTCTAAAGTGATAATATAGAGGTTATAGGGTTTGTTATTTTTTTAACGTAGCTTTTTGCTACTATCATTTTAGGTATCTAAGGAGGATTTTATGAGCTTTTTAGAAGAGTACAAGCAGAAACTTGTCTCAGCAGATGAGGCAGTAAAGATTGTCAAATCAGGCGACTGGGTTGACTACGGCTGGTGCACAGGCACACCTGATGCCCTCGACAAGGCACTTGCCAGAAGAACAGATGAACTTAAGGATGTCAATGTACGTGGTGGTATTTTACTTAAGCCACTTGCCATTTTCGAGCGTGAGGATGCCGGCGAGCACTTCACATGGAACTCATGGCACATGGGCGGTTATGAGAGAAAGCTTATCAAGAGAGGCTGTTCTTTCTACTCACCAATCCGTTACTCAGAGCTTCCTCGTTATTATAGAGATTCAACAACGCCTGACGATGTCGCTATGTTCCAGGTTGCACCGATGGATTCACACGGATACTTCAACTTTGGTCCTAACGCATCTCACCTCGGTGCTGTATGCGAGACTTCAAAGAAAATCATCGTTGAGGTCAATGAAAACATGCCTCGCTGTCACGGCGGTTCAGAGGCCAATGTACATATTTCACAGGTTTCTTACATTGTTGAGGGTGACAACCCTGCAATCGGAGAGCTTGGTGCCGGTGGTCCTGCAACAGATGTAGACAAGAAGGTTGCAGAGCTTATCGTTGACCAGATTCCAAACGGTGCCTGTCTCCAGCTCGGTATCGGCGGAATGCCAAACGCAGTAGGCTCACTCATCGCTGAGTCAGACCTCAAGGATCTCGGTGTCCACACAGAGATGTATGTTGACGCATTCGTTGACATCGCAAAAGCCGGAAAAATCACAGGAGCAAAGAAAAACATCGACCGTTATCGTCAGGCTTACGGCTTCGGTGCCGGAACCAAGAAGATGTACGATTACCTCGATGAGAATCCTGAGCTCATGAGTGCCCCGGTAAGCTACACAAATGATATCAAGAATATTGCCGCACTTGACAATTTCATCTCAATCAATAACTGTGTAGACCTTGACCTCTTCGGACAGATCAGCTCAGAGAGCTCAGGCACAAAGCACATCAGTGGTGCCGGCGGACAGCTTGATTTCGTTCTCGGTGCTTATATGTCAAACGGTGGAAAAAGCTTTATCTGCTGCTCTTCAACCTTCACCGACAAGCAGGGCGTAGTTCACTCACGTATCCGTCCTACTCTTGTAGAGGGTTCTGTCGTTACTGACACAAGAGCCAATACTCACTATATCGTTACAGAGTATGGTATGGTAAATGTAAAGGGTCTTTCTACATGGCAGAAAGCAGAGGCAATCATCTCAGTTGCTCATCCTGATTTCCGTGATGAGCTCATCAAAGAGGCCGAGAAGATGCACATTTGGAGAAGATCTAACAAATAATTATCTTTGGATATAATTTTTACAATAAAAGCGGTTTCAAGACGAAATGTCTTGAAACCGCTTTTGTGTTCTTAATCCGTCCCACAAACTATATTTTCAAAAAGTCAAAGCACCTCTTTTAACACTTCCTCAATCTCGCTCTTTGCTGCCTTGACAGAGCCCTGCACCATAACCGGCTTACCGCCGCCTCTGGCACCCAGCTTATTTCTCAGTGCTGCGGCAACTGTATTGCAGTCTGCATTCTTGCTTCCGATAATAAAGCTATAGCCCGCCTCATCATTTCCTGTAAAAAATGCACTAAAGCCACTATATTTCTCCACAAGGCCATTGACGCAATTTCTTGCTGTATTCGTATCAATGCCGTCCTCAAACAATACTGCATTGTCCGTATCAGCAGGAAGCTCTGCAACCTTATAATCCAAAAGCGCTGACTTTGCAGTGCCAAGCTCTGACTTAAGTGACTGGTTTACTGCCTTAAGCTTTGTGACGTTATCCACAATAGCCTCCTGATTTGTGGTAAATATCCCCATTAGCTCTGAGATAATGTCGCACTTTTGTCTGAAAGCCTCCAGTGCCCTGAAACCACAAAGGATGCTGATTCTGACGCCTCCTTTATAATTCTGATAATTCATAACCTTAAGCATGCCAATCTCGCCGGTGCGCTTCACATGCGGCGCACAGCATGCACACACGTCATACCCCGGCACTGTCACTATTCTGACCTGTCCTTCAATCTCGATTTTGCTTCTGTACTCCAGCTGCGCAAGCTCATCCCTTGACGGATATGTCACCTCTATCGGAATATTTTTTGAAATGGCTACATTTACCTCATGCTCCACCTCTGCTATATCCTCCGGTGAAATCACTCCACTGAAATCCATTGTCACTACAGAATCACTCAGATGAAAGCCCACATTCTCAAAACCAAACCTGCGGTGGACAATTCCCGAAAAAATGTGCTCTCCACTGTGCTGCTGCATATTGTAAAAACGATGCTGCCAGTCTATTTTGCCATGTACATGGACGCCTGCTGCAAGCTCCGCTTTCTCAGAAGCGCACTCCATACCTATAATCTGTCCATCAGTCTTCTTTTCTGTCTGAGCCTCTTCTTTGCCCATTATGCAGCAATCACCTGCGGAAATATCCACCGTATGAGTAATGACTCCATTCTTAATCTGCACATCAACGACCCTAAAGCCTCCAAGTATTCCCATGTCCGGGCTCTGTCCGCCCTCCTCCGGGAAAAATAAAGTCTGATTTAATATTATATCAAACTGCTTATCATCAGCCTTGTTCGGCTCGCAGGATATAATATCTGCCTCAAACTCCGTGGCATATGCATCCCTGTCGTATAGTTTAATTGTTTCTGTCATACTCATACTGCTTATTCCTCTCGCTCTATATTCTTATGCATCATAGCTATGTCCTATTATAGCGCATTCATAATTCATATGAAACCCCTAAATCTGGTTTCCCACAATCCTGTAGTATGCTCTCGAAGTAATCTTGAAAACAATATAGTATATAGCCACAAACACCAAAAACGTAGCAGACATGCAGATTGCAATTAACTTAATATCCGTAAGATTGAACATGACAAGCAGTCTGCGAAGCAGAGGAAATGCTGCTGCAAGATGACACGCTGCAAGGATAATCGGCAGGAAAAACACCATACGCACCTGCGAAGTAATGGATTTCTTCACCTCGTCATTGCTCATGCCTACCTTCTCCATAATCTCATAGCGTGCTTTGTCATCATAGCCCTCTGAAATCTGCTTATAGAAAATAATCATCACAGTAACCATAAGAAACATTGTTCCAAGGAATATTCCGATAAAGAACAGGCCACCATACAATACATAAATCTGTTCTCTGTTTGCATCACGGCTTTCCTCATAGAAGCCTGACACATCTGATTTTACACTATTTTCCTCAAAATGCTTATCCAGAGCCTTTGCCACAGCAAGCTTATCCTCACTGCTGCCGTACAGATTATAATCAATTTCATTGTTGAGCATAGTCGGCACACTATCCTCTCCCAGCGAGCTGTTCAGGTTAAATATCTCTGCAAGTGTTGCCTTGCTATCTACCACTACATAGTACACACCACTATACATAGAGGACATATAGCTGTCTTTACTTACAGCAGTTTTTTCTGCCGCAGCCACTTTAAATTCTTTGCCCAACAGATTAATTATATCGCCATTAAACTTTTTTGTTCCATATACAGCCACCGAACCGGTATCAAGCTGTGGGATTTTTTTATTCAGACTCTCTTTAAAGCCGGTCTCCATCTCATCAATTTCATCTCCTGTGACAAAATACAACAGGGAAATATCGTTATCGTAACTTAACACCGGCTTAAACTCTGTCCCCTCTCTAAACACTGTCCAGCTAAAATAAGTGTAGCTTTTGCTGTCTTTAACATTACAAGCAGAGTCAGCTATTATTTTATCCGAATCTGCAGCAGCTTCTTTAAGTGCATCATCCAGATTCACATCAGCCGGCACTTCCTTATACCAGCTATATACACTGATATCCGAAGGATATCTCTGCTTAAGTTCTCCCTCCATGCCCGCATACATGCTCACGGTTGTGGAAACAACAACCAGCACCATTGTAGAAAGCACGCATATACTTGCTAGTCCGCCCGCATTCTGCTTCATTCTGTAAATCATCCCTGAAACCGCCGCAAAATGCTTTTTATTATAGTAAAACTTCTTGTTTTTCCTGAGTGCCTTAAGTATCACAATGCTTCCTGAAATAAATAAAAGATACGTTCCGACGATGACAAGAAGCACTGCGACAAAGAACAGTGAAAGCGCCTGAAGAGGGCTCTTTGTGGTAATCGCAATATAATATCCCCCGGCAAGACAGCCTAGTCCGATTATAGCGATAAGCCATTTGCTCTTCGGCTCTTTCTCACCGACATTGCCACCGCGAAGCAGCTCTATCGGATTAGCAAGCTTCGCCTGCATCAGGTTATAGATGAGAGTAAGAAAATACAGCACTCCAAAAATAAGTATTGTATTTACGACAGCGCCAGTAGATACAGCGAAATCAATTTGTGCTTTAATATTTATAATCCTATAAAGAAACATAATCATCAGCTTGGAAAATAAAATACCGGCTATGATTCCAGATACTATTGCTGCGAGTGCTACGGTAAGTGTCTCAATTATCAAAACTCTCGCGATATGACGCTTTTCCATGCCAAGAATATTGTATATTCCTACCTCTTTCTTGCGCCTTTTGATGATAAAGCTGTTTGTATAAAACAGAAATATATATGAAAAAACCGCTATTGTTCCGCATCCAAGCCCCATTATCGACGCCAGTGCATCCGCGCCCGGCACCTTGCCAAGTCCCTTTGAGTTGTTTAAAAACATCATCACATAAAACATGGCTATCATGACCATTCCCGATATAATGTAAGGCATATAAAGAGTCTTATTATTTTTTATATTTGTAAATGCCAGCCTGCTATATATTTTATTCATGCTTCTCACCACCTGTCGTAATCAGCATAAGTGCATCCTGAATCTTCACATAGAGCTCGTCATTTGTAAGATTGCCACGGTAAATCTGATGAAACACCTGACCGTCCTTTATGAAAAGCACCCTGTTGGCATGACTTGCAGCCTTTGTGCTGTGTGTCACCATGAGAATGGTCTGTCCGTCCTCGTTTATCCTGTTGAACAGCCTAAGCAGACTGTCTGTTGCCTTTGAATCCAGTGCTCCTGTTGGCTCATCAGCCAAAATTAATTCGGGATTTGTTATTATCGCACGTGCCACTGCTGCCCTTTGCTTCTGTCCTCCTGACACCTCGTATGGATATTTATTAAGCAGCTTTTCAATTCCAAGCAGCGAAGCTATAGGTGCAAGCCTTTTTTCCATATCCCTATAATCCACACCTGACAGCACAAGCGGTAAAAAGATATTGTCCTTCAGTGAAAAATTGTCAAGCAGATTAAAGTCCTGAAATACAAAGCCCAGATGCTCACGTCTGAAGGCAGATATCTCCTTTTCCTTCAATGAGACAAGGTTCTTTCCATTTAAGAGTACCTCTCCCGCTGTCGGCTTATCAAGTGCCGCGAGAATATTTAAAAGTGTCGTCTTTCCTGAGCCGGACTCTCCCATGATTGCCACATACTCACCTTCCTCTACAGAGAAATTGATGTTTTTCAATGCCTGTACCTGATTGCCGCCAAATCTGGTGGTATATATTTTTTTGAGGTTACTTACTTCTAAGATTGCCATTTCAATGCTCCTTTACGATGATTTCAAAATGTTATTTAAACTTCTATTTTTGTTGCATTTATTTTAAATATGACGTCATAATCGGCTTCACAACTTACATTGTTGCTGCTTCATGTAATTATAATAACAAAATGCCGGAATGTATGCTATCGAATCAGCTTACATTTCGACCTTGTATCTTACATTTTTGTAAGAAATGACAAAGAAACTTAATCTGGAGTAGCAAAAAGAGGATTAGCACAGATGTGCTGATCCTCTTTTTATCTACAGATTTTTAATTACCTCAACTCTTGTGACAACGCCCTGCTTCACATTATCAACTCTGAGCGCACAATCCTGGTAATACACACAGGCTCCGATTGACACATTTTTACCCTCATCCTGCAATTTTTCGCTTATCACATCTCTAAGCAGCTTTGTCTTTTCCTCCGGTATATTTGTTCCGGAAATAAAATTCGCCCTCGCTACCGTCTGGCTGCCACGGCATATCATGTGGTCTGCCTCATCAAAGCTGCAGAAAAGGAATTTTCTGATGGCAAAAAGCGCCGCTATCGCACCTATTCCGACAAGTGTCTCATATACATTGAGATGCTCCACGATCATCTGCCTGGCTGTTGCAAACAAAAGCACCTCTATGATTGTACCCGGCTTATGAGTACAGAGCATTTTCACAAACTCCACGCCGATTGCAAGCGACATGATATATTCCATGTAATACTCCAGTTTAATTTTATCATGCCATATATCAAAAAAACACTGCCCTATAAGCTTTATAATAAGCACCACTATCACAAACACCAGTACTGCCGACAGAAAAAGTTCCACGTAGGCTGCTACATTTTTCATTGTTTTTCTCAGGAATTGCTTCATTATCATTTATTCCTCTCTTTTTTAGTTACCGGCAATAATCTTTTTTATTGCAGTAATTTATTTTAATATCCTATGGAAATGATTATCATACTATTCTAATTTCATATATCTAAAAGCTCCCACATAATAGTCAAATTATGTGAGAGCCTTTGCGCGAAAAATTATATTTTTTTATGTTTTCTCCCGCATTCTGCGGGTATATATTTTGCCAGAATACTTTCATGGCAATTGGGTTCTAAATAAATTTGATACCAGGCTCCGGCAACTATTTGATGAATCCTACCTGCTTGCAGATTTCCTCTGTTGCTGCATCTTTTTTCTTGTTGAACTCAACTTTCTGCTGCTCGAACCAGTTGTTACCCTCTGTATCTATAGATACGATAAGTGGGCCAAACTCTTTCACACGGCAGTTCCAGAGTGTCTCAGGCATTCCGAGATCTCTCCACTCTGCGCGGACGATTTCCTCAACCTCTGTTGCGGCTACTACTGCATTTCCTGCCGGGAATACGCAGTGAATGGCACCGAACTCTTTACATGCACGCTCTGTATTCTCTTTCATACCACCTTTTCCGATGATAACACGTACGCCGGTCTCTTTTACGAACTCGTACTCGAATTTCTCCATACGCATACTTGTTGTCGGTCCAACAGATACCATCTCAAATTTGTCATTCTCGAGTGGACGGATGATCGGTCCTGCATGGAAAATAGCATTGTTTCTTACGTCTACCGGAAGTTCTCTTCCCTCCTCAACGAGACGTCTGTGTGCTACGTCACGGCATGTTGTCATGCTTCCATTTAAGTATACAATATCTCCTATTTTTATTCCTTTAAGATCCTCTGCTGAGATTGGTGTTGTTAAAATTGTTTTTCCATTAATTCTCTCTACCATTATAATTCCACCCCCGAATGTGTTGTGATTGTATAGTTAAGGTCCTTATCAAAAACAATGTGTCCGCGTCTGTGGCTCCAGCAGCCTACGTTTACGGCTACACCGATTGTAGATGGATGACGGGCTGTGTTCTCGATATTTACACCCATTACTGAGTATTTTCCGCCCATTCCCTGAGGTCCAAGGCCGATAGCATTGATACCATCCTCGAGAAGTTTTTCCATCTTTGCGGCTCTCTCGTTCTCATTGTGAGATCCGATTGGACGCATGAGTGCTTTCTTTGATAAAAGTGCTGCTGTCTCAACAGATGTTGCTACACCTACACCTACCAGGAGAGGTGGGCATGCATTTAAACCATAAGTAGTCATAACATCCATTACGAATTTTGTAACTCCTTCATAGCCCTCTCCAGGCATAAGTACCATAGCTTTTCCCGGAAGTGTACATCCACCTCCTGCCATGTATGTGTAGATCTCGCATTTGTCGCTGTTTGGCACGATATCCCAGAATACTGTAGGTGTTCCTTTTCCAACGTTCTTGCCTGTGTTGTACTCATCGAAAGTCTCAACACTGTTGTGACGAAGAGGAGCCTCAAATGTAGCTTTTACAACTGCCTCTTTTAAAAGTCCCTCAAGCTCATCAATAAGTGGGAATTTTGTTCCACATTTAACCCAGAACTGAAGTACTCCTGTATCCTGGCAGCTTGGGCGGTTAAGTTTTACCGCAAGCTCCTGATTTCTAAACATTGTATCATAGATTGTTTTTGAAAGAGGACTGTCCTCTTTGTCACGGAGTTCTGTCAGTTTTGCAATGACATCATCCGGTAATTTTTTTGCTATATGAGCGATAAAATTTGCCATATAGGTGGTAAGCTGTTCCTGTCTCTTATACACATCTGACGCTGCCGACGATCGCATAAGTGTAGAT
>ENA-OYAO01000280-OYAO01000280.1-human-gut-metagenome-genome-assembly--contig:-NODE-280-length-24251-cov-6.627748_pt1 | contig 24251 bp, 18 predicted proteins | sample MGYA00243429_ERZ652822 | MGnify/ENA primary metagenome ERZ652822 (study PRJEB26926, sample SAMN06164533) | human gut metagenome | biome: ENVO:00009003; feature: ENVO:2100002; material: ENVO:00002003... | reverse complement strand
AGACAGATCCAAGGGCGCGATACCAAGGTTATACGTTCTACTTTAGGGAGGGATTTTGTTGGAATAATGTTTTGACAACATATATGAAATGCAAAAAGAAAGAAAAGACTGTACAAAGCACAGAAAGCATGAGTTTCTTTTCTTGTGTCAACCAGGTTCCAGAGTTCTATCTGATTTCTTTAATGAACTCTAGATTTGCAGCTATATACGTTGATAATTTTATTAATTCGACTTCTCATTGTACAACAGGAGATGCTAAATTAATTCCTGTATTAATTCCAGATAATGAGATATTAAAATCGTGTAACAGATTATTTACCAGTGCTTTTGAGTTAAAAAAGTCTGTTGCTAAAGGTATAACAACAGACATATCAATTCAATCAGAGTTGGAAATAATAGAAGAGGAAAATGACAATTTAATAGCATGCTTATATTCCATATAGTTCTGCTTGTACATAATAATCCAAATCTCGTTGCAATGCTAATAGTTTTTCTTCCGCAGTTGTTCTATCAACCAAGGAAGAAAAACTATCTTTCTTTAAACAAATCGCCTCTTTACATAACTGTTCTATTTTATTCAAAATTTTTAAATTTGGTATTACGATTGGTAACTGCCTCGCATCATTTATTTGGAAATGAGATGTATTGTTCACAAAATTATCTACATAGAGACTAATAAGCTCCGAATTAATAAGGCTAACGTAATACCAATCAGGTATTTGGTTCATAGAGAATAAACTCATACTTAAAACATCAAATACGCCATTACCTTTCAGTCTTGCTTTAAGATAAGTAGAATTTACATCTATCCAACAAAATCCCTCTGTGTTTAGAGATTATAAATTTTCTCAACATAAGAATCCACTTCTTTCTGAATGACATCAAGAGCATTGTTCGTTGTGTGTCCTTTCTTTATTTTAATTGCATTTGAGACAAATGATTTTGCCTGCTCATCATCTGTCGATGTAGGAATGATGATGGGTAACTGACGTGCATCATTAATCTGAAATGTCTGAGTATTATTGACGAAGTTGTCAACATAATGACTAATCAAGGTTGAGTTTATCATTGTGATGATGTAGTCTTCTGAAAGCAAATTAGAAACTCCAAAAATGCTCATACTTTTGACGTCATGTATGCTTTTTTCTTTCTTACGGCACTTCAGAAACATTGTGTTTATATCACTCCAACACAATCCCTCCCTAAAGTAGAACGTATAACCTTGGTATCGCGCCCTTGGATCTGTCTTCAAAAACTGGACGTTCTCCTTAGACCAAGCAATGGCAAATGGGGTTTCAAGATACCAGCGATTACCGTCTTTGTCTCCCTTGTCGTAAGGCACATAGAAGTTTTTTGAGGTATCAATGCCGTTCTCCTTCTCATCTTTGGTCAGCTCATCAACGTTTGCCAGTTCACTATCATCAATGATTTTATAGATATAGCCCTGTCCGAAAATGTCACGGCCATACTTCTCTTTGAGATTGTCGAAGAGGTTTGCTATTTCTTTTTCCGAGAGGGATGCCAAGAATTCCTTTTCGTTGGCATAGGCGTCCAATCCTTCCACCTTAATTTTCTTTTTCTTAATGGCTTCTACCAGTTTCTTGGGTCGTGACTCTATGATATTCTTCGCCCATTTTGTGGAACGGCGCACAGCAATGTACTTACCGTTGTTGGCCGTTGCAAGTCCTTGTCCTCCCTCTGTAAGACAGCCCAATAAAGCAATATCGCCTGGTTTTAGGCTGGCACGATAGGCTTCCAACTCCTTATGGTTTTGAGAAATCTTCTTTGATGTCTCAATCTTGCTCCACCATTTGTCATATAGTTCTTTCACTTTCTTCCCATAGAGTTCATAGATGCGCAAATTCAGTGGCGTAGGTTTGAATATTACGGAGTTCTGCGCATTTATGAACATGCTTTGTTGAATAGGAGTGAACACAATGGGATGAGACAAATCTGCAGTACCATCATAGAAATTAACAATGTGCTCATCTACCATCGGCTGCTTAACAGTCTGTGTGATGCAGGTGTCAACCATTGCTGCTTCAAAAGGATTGGCTGTATCAAAAATATAGCGAATGGTATTTGACAACAATAAATCTCTCATATTGCGCTTGGTCTGTGTCGTCCAAAACGTCTTTGGTGTGATATAAGTTAGTGTTCCACCATCTTTACAGAGAGCCAATCCTTTGAATGTAAAAAGATTGTATGTGTCATCAGAAAAGCCAAACTCCTTTTCATACTTCACTTTGTCTTCTTCCTTTACTCCTTTAGTAGAAATATATGGCGGATTACCAATCACTATGTCAAACTTCTCTTTAAGACAGAACATCCATTCGGGGTCAAAGAAGGAAGACACTGAATTTTGGTCATATGGATTCCATTCCGTTATCTGCTTGACTGCGGCTTCAAATCCTGTGATTTCGCCTTTGTTCTGCTCTTTGGCAATTTCTGCTTTTGTCGCTTTTATGCGTACTGTCAGTTCCTTGCGCTTCTTCTTGTTGATGTCCTCACGAAACAAAGAGTCAGGATGCTCTACTACACCGAACAGTGTTTGCTCTACGGGATGAGTTTTGTCTACCCACACTTCATCCTTGTACAATTTCCATTCATCAGAGAGTTGCTGCAAGAGTCGTTCATGTGCTGCAATTTTTTCAAGGTCAGGCTTTTGGGCATGGCTGACTATATAGTCGAGCAGCTGTTGGCGGGTGGCATTGTCTTGACGCTCACTTCGTTTCTTGGCTACACGACCTTTCGCAAGGAAGTGGTCGTTGCGGATACAGAGCAGTTTTTCTTTCATGCTATCCAGTTTCTCGTCGTTCGTCCAATCGTCCTCGTAGTTGCGTATATTGGCACTGATGAGCGTGTTGGCTGCAACGAACTTTGTTTCCAGGTTAGGAAGAGTGTTGATGCCAAAGTTCGTTTCGGGAGAACTAAAGTCGATGTCATTCTGCTCGCAGATAAGCGAGATGAAGAAACGCAGTTTACATATAAGCATGGCGATTGGCTGGATATCAACGCCATAGACACAATTCTCAATGATAGTGAGTTTGAGTTGGTAGCGGTCGACCGTATCTCCCTTGAGCAACTCTATGATGTCAACAATACGCAAGAGACACCCCATGGGGAACGCTCCCGAGCCGCAGGCTGGGTCGAGTATCTTGACTTGTTTGAGCGCGTTGGCGATAGCATCCTTGTTGCTATCTGTCCAATCTGTAGAAACGGTTCTCTCTTTAAATAGTGCATTCAATTTTTCTTCGCTTATTCGGTCGAGTCGTTTGCCAAGGAGATAACTCTTTATGGCCTCGTCCACCATATAGTCGACGATGGGACGCGGCGTATAGAATGAGCCAGTGGATTTGCGTGCCGATTCCTGTGTTTCGGGATTGTATGCCGCTAAAAGGTTCTCGAACACACGACCGAGCAATTCGGGGTCAAGCGATATGACGGCATCCGTAGGCGAGTTCTCTTCGATGGTGAAGTTGTATTGCTTCAACAAATTAATGAGTCCAGGTTGGTCTTCATCATCATTAAAGAAAAGAATGTTGGGAACAAACGCCCGATACTTGAAGTTACCATTAGATGATTTGGTAGCATTGCGGCTAAAGCCGTCATAAAAAATGTCATATTCTTGGTTGAGATACAAATCTTTGGGTTTGTCGAGACACTCAAAGAGTCCACCGTTCAGAAACGGAACGTGGGCAAAGAGAGTCAGTATCTCCTCTTCTTTCTGTTGGAACATTTCCTTGTAGCGGTAAAGGTTCCGTGTATCACGTCCAGACTTGGAGGCAGCAAAACAGCGAGGATTGCCCTCCTCATCGATAATGGCACAGTTGAGCGTGGCAAAAAAGAGGTTTTGCAGGATGGCATTATAGTAGTTGCCATCAATGTGCGATGTTTCATCAAAGTCAACAAGAATGGACTTTAACTGTTTCGGGTTAAAGATACTGTCAGGCACCAGTCCTTTCTGTTTAATGAACCACACGAAGAGCAGACGTGTTATCATGCGTATCAACTTGACATTGATGTTCTCTCGGTCATCCTTCTCGGTGTTGGGATTGTTGGGGAAGGTGACGTTTATATCCTCAGACAAAGCCCACAAATACCAATTGTAGAGCTTGTTATAAAAATCTTTCGATAGTGCTTCCACGGAGAACGCTTCCTTGATGTTGGTAAAAGAAAGACCTTTCTGTTGCAAGTCGATGAAACGGGCTACTGGTGTGTTATAATGACTTCCTTTGTCACCCAGTACAAAAGTGTAACGTTTAGGCGATGTTGCCTCACCATTAATATCACAAATGAATGACAAACGCCAATGGTCGCCACTATCAAATACCACCAATGCCGCATCAAATTCGCCCCAAGTAGGGTTGATAAATGATTTTACGAGATTGCGAAGTCCTACACGTTTATTTGCGACAGAGCCTTGACGGATATTATAATGAAACAAACCTATACGGTAACTATCAGTAGTATTTATGTTACCTAAATAGTAGCCTTCATCCGAAGTGTTCTCAATAATTCTTTCAGGCTTCTATTTCAATTCACTTGCATTGAAAAAGTGTTGCGAAAAGCTATACCATTGTGTCAAGTTGAATGACGATTGGAATATGTTTCTTAAACTATCTGAGGTATATATAGTTGCCATAGTAATATTGGTTTATAGTGAGTGATTTATTTGAAACTCTCTGAAATAATGATTTGTGGATTGGAAATATCTTGGGCATCGTGGCGTTGCTCCTTGTTCATCGTCTGATACTCGCTAAGTAGTTCCGAAATTTTGTTTTGTAAACTATACTCGTTTTGTTTCATCTTTGCACGGTCGTTCTTGTATTCACGAGACAAAGTTTTCAAGTAACGAGGTAGTTGGGCATAGATACCTTCATTGATATATCCCATCAACACATCGCATTGTGATTTCAATTCATTATCGGTTGTTATCTGCTTGATAGTACGCAAGAACTTGTTGGCTTCAAGCGAAGTCTTGTCAAGGTCAGTGCGGTTGATGGATGATGTATCGGCAGCCTCCACATATTCGGTCGTATATTGAGCTAATGCACTATTTACATGTTTGTAGTGTTGCTCTTCTTTAGAAAATGGCACAGGCTGTTCTTCTGGCTTCGCTTTGAGATATTTTACTGCTTCAAGGAAGTCAATAACCTCCACACTAGTTGCTGATGCCAAATAGAACTCTGTTTTAACATTGGAAGAAACAAATATTATAGACTTACCGCTATGCTTTCCTGTATCACGCATTACACGGCTCTTCATTGGCAGTGCCTTGATTTTGTGATACAGTTTGCGGTCGCTATTATAGAGTTCACGTACCTCACGCAATAGGGCAATTTTCTTGTCAATGCTATCCTTTACATTGCTATCGAACATCTGGAACTCCTTTACAATCTCCTCTTTGGAGTAGATTTGTGCATCTTCGCCAAATGCCGAATGGAAACCTTGCAACTTGACAAGGGCATTCTTATATAACTGAATTTCTTTATCTCCCTGTTGAGATGGGTAGAACATATAGTTGTAGATGTTGGTAGCAACTGATCCGATACGGTTTACACGACCGATGCGCTGCATCAATCGGGTAGCGTTCCAAGGTGAATCATAATTGACAATCACATTAGAACGATGCAAGTTCACACCTTCCGCTAACACATCAGAGGTAATGATAATGTTGTACCTCATAGAATCGCTGTCAAAGTTTGCATCAAAATTTTCCTTGATGGTCTGCCCCAAACGATTGCGGTTGGCTGCTGTAACCATTAAGACATCGGAACGACCAATTTCCTTTGTAAGTCTATCGTACAAATAGTTCAGTGTATCTACACTTTCGGAGAACAATACCAATTTGCCCGATGGATTTCTCTTTTTATCGAAGAAGTTATGAGTAAGGTTTTCTTGGAACTTATCGAATTTGGGGTCGTCATTTTCTTTCTCCCAATCTGCATTGAGTTGTTCCAATATCTCACGGTCGTGATGGAGCATTTCAACAAAGTCGGAACTGAAAGCATCTGCGGTAAAGAGTATATCTTCTGTGGCATATCCTTTTGTAATAGCATACTCTATAATCTCGTCAAGTTCCATATTCTTTGCTTGAAGATCTTTTACTTTCAAGTCAGGAGCAATGATAACCTTGTCCTCTTCAAACATCTTAATCATATCGGTTGTGATACGAAGAAGTGTGCGGAGCGACTTCTTGAAAGCATAGAAACTACTCTCCAATCGCTTTACCATATGGACACGATAGATAGCTGCCAATGTCTGACCGATATGTACAGCATTCTTGTACTTGTTACGATATTCAGGCTTCAAAAACTCTACTGCACGATAACGAGCATAAGTTAGTCCCTTGCCCTCTGGATTCTCATCTGTTTTCCCATCGGTTAATTGTTTCAATGTTTCGTAGAAACGATTACTTGTGTCGGAGTCCATCACGTACTCCAATTCGTTAGGTGGCAGAATATTGGGGAATATGATGCCCTGAGACTTGATGTCTGCTCTATAATCAGGGTCATTTAGAATGTTGTTGCGTGTACGACGAACTGTTACTTTGTCGATAACCTTACTACGGATTTGCTCATATATTTTATCCACTTCGGATGTAACATCACGCTGGTCACGTTCACGCATCAATCGCTTGTAGTCCAATATGTGTTCTGAGAAGAAACCTTTGAGGTTTGGAACTCCATCAATGGTACAACTCTGACTGTTTTGGAACAGCAATAATTGATTCTGCAAATCATCGGGACGGTTGTTGAGCGGAGTTGCTGAAAGAAGCATCACTTTCTTCTGTGAACTCTTCAATAAGCCCATATTTATGCAAGGAGACTTGCATATCTTCTGCAACTCGTCATACTTGCCCGAACTATCGCTACGGAAACCGTGTGCTTCATCGACAATGATTAGATCAAACTCCTCTTTATCCTTGTAGTTGTCTTTACCGTCAAGAACTTTGGATAGGCTACCATTAGTGATAAACTGAGCTTTTTTGTAGATGCCGAACAACTTGAATGTATTTCTCCAGTTGTCTTCCAGAGCAGGAGGATAAACAACAAGGATATTGGTGTTTTTACCGTTAGCCTCTACAAATCGCTTGGCTATCATTGTAGCAATCATAGTCTTTCCCAAACCTACAACATCAGCAAGGAACAAGCCGTTATGCTGCATCAGCATCTGATAGCCTTGAATAACGGCATCTTTCTGATATTTCAAATCCTTGACACCATCGGGCAACTGAATGGAAAAATCATCTTCCACTTGGTCGCCAAAAGTATCGATAAGCACTTTTATGTATAGTTCGTATGGCGTTGGCTGATAACCCAAATATGTTTTCTTCTTGTACTCTTCAATATCTTCTACAGTCAATGGCACAGCTTCATTCCACAAAGCCCAAAACTCATCAGAGCAATACTTCACATCGTCAAAGTCTTTCATCGCTACATTAAGTTCGTATTGTGGTGGTTGCTTAATGCCTAAACCCGAATCAGAGATATTTGACGATCCCATAATAACCCAACCATCGCTATGTTCGCTATGATTTTGTGGCAAACAGAGATAGAATTTAGCGTGCAGGTTTTTAGTAGCGTGGATACGCATTTGTAAGCGTCCTGAAACAAGGTCTTCACACATCTGTAAAATACCCTCTTCTACTTCAGGAGAATATTGGGCATTAATAATGTCCTCTTTGAAGCCGTTGTGATAGATTTCTTTCGCTTTATCTTCGTCTGCTAACATCAATAGAGCTTTATTGTGTTTGCGAAAAATATCATCAATATTAATACCTACCAATATTTTAATTTCTGATACATTACCCAACTCTTTTCGTAATTTAAAATAACCAGATGAGCGAAAAAATCCAACAACTGCTAAAAAACTATCGAAATTTATCATATCAGCAGCAATACCTTTGAATTTATCAAACAAGGTGTTTCCTGTGCTGTTTGTGAAAAATTTTGTACTCATTATTATTCGTATTAAAATTTAATTAGAAATAAGTGACGCTAATAATACTAATTGTTATTGAGCATTTTCTTTTTCTCTCCTTTCCTTAACTTTCTCCAATCCCGGCATCTTTTTAGCCAATGCACTTTCTCCAGCAGGAAAATAGAGAGGAAAAACTTTATATAAGAAACCCACAACTTCACTACGGCTTTTATCCATATTGTAAAAAGCAGAGCAGACAAAGTACATTAGTTCTTGCTGACTACATGTTTCTTTGGGCTGTATGCTTATTGAGGGAGCAACTATCAAGTCATGTTCAGCAAATGATAGAGCACTGGCAAGAATAGCTTCCTGTTCTTCTTCGGTAAACATCTTTATTTTCCCAGCTAACCATTCAAGCTCTCTTTGCCGGAGTGCTTGTTGTTTTTCGTTTTGATGCTCCAATAGGATTGCTACATTTTCTTGTTGCTTTTCTGTCAAGGCGTTTTCTAATGCTTGGTTCTTTCGTTTAAGAACGTTGAATTTTAGCAAAGCAGCAATGTACATACAGAAATATCCTACTGCAATATCGAATATTAGGACAAGCAGATAATTGTTACTTGAGTTTTGTATGCCACCAGCCATATATTCACTAATAGGGATAACAGCTAATAGCATGATAATGGCTATTACATAAAGCACTCGGTATCGCGTTTTATGGTTTACCTGTGGCAAAGAGGCAAACAAAAAGGCGATAATCAAAACGGCTATGATTGCAAAGAATGGTATGAAAGAGGTCTCCATAGGTTTGTTGTTCTGTTTATGGTTTAACAATAATGCGCCAATAACCAGCCTTGTCTGAACCTTCGTGAACCAAAATTCCCATACCCCTAAGGCTCTTGATATTTTTCTCTATAGCGCGTTTAGTTACACCAATCTTGTTGGCCATATTATCAGCTGTGATTGAAGGATCTGAAATAACGAGGTCGATTATCTTTTGTGCAGTTTTACTGACTTTCTTCTGTGTTTCCGATGTATCTCCGAACTTATCCGCATTTACACCGAACTTTTCGACCGAACTTTCTTCATTTACACCGAACTCTTTTGTGTTTACACCGAACTTTTCGACCGAACTTTCTTCGTTTACCGGGTACTTTTCGAGGGTACTATTTACCCTGTTGGCTACTTCTTCAACAGGCATTCTTCCGTTTTCACCCCAGTTCAAATTATAGAATGTGGTGTAGAAAGAAGTCGCTTCCGTTTGATATTGCGGCTCTTTACCTTGCAGGAAATTGGGTAGCTTCTCTGTAAGCTCTCGCATTTTGCGTAAGCCGGAACCACGTTTTTCCATATAATCCAACTGCGTGAACACATCTGCAATGACAGGGTTGCGGCGCATGGACGGCACTTTGTAGATGTCACGGTCTTGAATTTGTGTACCGTCAAGCATTGCACCCGGTGATACCAATTCTACACGGTCATCGTAAATGTCAATATGCACTTCACCGCCCATCACAGTATAATCTCTATGGATAAGGTGGTTTACCAACCCTTCAAAGATGGCACGGTCTGAATAGTCGGGGAGATTTAGACGATAGTTCGGCATCTTCACCCAGCCGCTCATGGTATAGTTCTTGATGAAGTCCATGCCGTATTTCAATAGTAATACAAGGTTAGCCCGATGCTCTACGGAACTGATGGCATCATCTTTATAGAGTCCAGTCCAACGGGTACAGAAAATACGTGATTGGAATACGGTACAATTATCCACAAACAGCAATCCGGCATTGGTCAATTTGCCATCAGGAGTTACCAGTCCGAATGATTCCAAATATTTGTCATTCCATTCCTGATGGGTTTGCTCACGGAAGGTATTGGCAAGGATGATGAAAGAATGTTTGTTGGCATTCACTTGGGTAGGCAGTGAATCCCATGTCATGTGCGTGCCTTTTAATACCAACGAAAGTAATTGTTGGGAGTTGCATTCTACACTTTCATTGCCAACTCGTACATATGCAGTACGTGTCCCATCCTGATAATAGTAATAAGGTGTAAGCGTTCCTGCCTTTACTTTCACTTCAAGCAGGGTATGCCCTTCGTGTTCTATCGGAATAAGTTGAACTTCCGGCACAGGGTCAAGTCTTGCCTTTATCATTTCACTGATAAAATCAGCATCGGCTTGTGGATTCTCCAACCCTACAATTATGCCGTCATCATTCACTCCATAGAACAAACTGCCACCATCCGTATTAGCAAAAGCCGACACGGATTTAAGCCACGATTTTACTTTCTTACGTTCCAACATTTCCTTGAAATCGTAAGTTGAGCATTCCGCTATCAATGTATTGTTATGTATCTGCATCGTTTTCTTATTGTTGTTTGGGTATAACATCCCAATATCATACACAAAGGTAAGGATAAAACCGAAGAATCTGTTAAAAGTATCGCTTTCTTTTGATTTTTATGCGTTTACATCTCGTTATTTATGAATAAAAATCGTACTTTTGTGAGCAAGAGCTTGTGTTGTTTATGGATGCTTATTTTCGGGTTTGCGTTATATTTGCAACACGTGTACGCAAGTCGCTGATAGATATATCACGTTGATTTTGAAGAGGTGAAATAAAATTGCTGAATGACTATTATTCTATATCGGAAAGTTCAAAAAAAAGTCCGTACGTCTTTTTTTTAGGGCGATTTGTCGAATAAATTTTCTGGTAATGAAAATGTAGCTTATCTTTGGTATAACAAAATAACATGTAATGGGTATGAGAACAATTTATCTTCTATTATTTCCCTTGTTTTTGTTTTTTATAGTATCCTGTACTGAAGATGAAGTAGATCCTAACTTCTCGATAGAGAATGTCGGAGATGTCGTGATGGGTTCGGCTAAAGGTTCGCAGGTAACAATCAGTTTTACGAGTACCCGTGAATGGAAGGCGAGTACAGTTGCGGATTGGTTTACAATCGCTCCGGTTTCGGGAGAAGCGGGTACGTGCAATATTACGCTTACTGCTATCAGTGAGAATATAACAGGAAATGTACGTACGGCAACACTTACATTAACTTCCGGGACATTGACACAAAACATAATCATAGAGCAGGAGTCCGCAGAATTTGTGAATCTTGAGCAGAATATATATAATGTATCTGTTGAAGGTGGGGAATTGGATATTAGATTCTCTACGAATATAGCTGAAGATGAATTGTTGATTTATGGTTCTTTGGGTACTGGCACTTGGCTGACACAGGAGACAAAAACTCGTGCATCCTCTTCCTACATGCTTAACCTGACTGTATTGCCTAATACTGATGGTGTTTCCCGTACTGCCTATATCTACTTTGTGAAAGTAACTGATATGGAATCAATCGTAGTAGAGATGGTTACTATCATACAAAGGGGGGAAGTGGCTAGTGAATCTACTGATTATTCGTCAGATAAAAAAGTACGTGTTCTGCAAACAGCAAAGTTGGGAAAAGGGCTTCCTATTGTGCTTATGGGCGATGGATTTATAGATACTGAAATTAACGATGGAACTTATGATGCGGTTATGGACAAAGCTTTTGAGAATCTTTTTACGGAAGAACCCATTAAGTCACTTCGAGATTATTTTAATGTATATGCAGTAACTGCGGTTTCGAAACACAATATTTTTGGTACAGGATATGAAACAGCGCTTGGTTGTGAACTGGCGGGTGGAAACAGTACGGGGATTTCCGGTGAAGATAATGCTGTACAACGTTATGTACAATGCGTGGATAATATAGATATGAGTGAAACATTGGCTGTTGTAATTCTAAATTCTCCTGCGTATGCAGGAACTACTTATTTTGGTTATACTAATCAGACGAAAGTGGTTGAGTTTGCTATTGCTTATTGCCCGGTGATATACGATTTGCAAAGTGAAAGTTTCAGGCAGGTACTTGTACACGAGGCTGTTGGACATGGTTTTGCCAAATTGGAAGATGAGTATGCTTATCAGGAAAATGGGACTATTTCTTCTAAAGAAATAAAAAATGTACAGTATCTGCAGACATTAGGATGGGCGCAGAATGTTGATTTTACATCCGATCCATCTCAGGTACTTTGGTCTGCTTTCTTGAATGATAATCGGTATGTGTCAGAAAAACTGGGAGTATTTGAAGGGGCATGTACTTATATAAAAGGGGCGTATCGTCCTTCGGAAGAGAGTATGATGAATAGTAATACCGAGGGGTTTAATGCTCCTTCCCGTAAAGCGATATATGATAAAATAATGGAAAGAAGTTTGGGTAAACAAATGTCTTATGAGGAGTTTGCCGTATTTGATTTACAGAATAAATCACAAACGCGCAGTGCTAAACCAACTGTAGGACCAAGTAAGCCATTCACGCGTCCTCACTTTGTAAATAGAATGTTAGATAAGTAAAGCAGATGAGGCTGAACTTCAAGTTTAGTTTTGAGTTCAGCCTCATCTGGACTTTATATGTAACGTATTTATTTTGAATCAGAACTTTATTGCAGTATACAGCCTGTACAAAAACATTAAAGCTGTTGTATTGGGTGTACTTTACTTTTGTATTCCATTCTGGCTTAGATACAAATTACGTTAAGTACAGTATTTCTCTAATCTTTTCCCGGTTGCCTACAATCCAGACGAGATCCCCTAATTGGAAAGTTGTGTCTTTATCCAAGGTAATCAGTTCGTCATTTCGTTCAATAGCTACAACAATGCTATCATGCTTCTCTCCTAAATGAGACTGAGCGATGGTCTGATTTAAAAAGCGGAATTCTTCGTCTACCGTGAAAGAGTGGAGAGTTATCTTTTTATCCACTGCATCCATATCTGATGTATTTTTTACATCTTCTATTCTATTTCTGAATTCCTGTAATTGCGTATCTGTACCAACTACTGTCAATTTATCCTGCGGATAGATGTGTTCAGAGCTTTTCGGTATATATATGTTCAGATCGCCACGAGTGATCGCGACGACATTTACTCCAAAATTTTGCCTGAATGAAAGTTCTCCTAAAGACTTGCCGATGTAATCGGAATAAGGCGATACGAGGATAGATGTCAAGTCAAGGTCTTTATCATTGAATTCGCTATTGAAACTTGTTTTTAGCGGGTGCCGTTTTTTAGCTACCTCTTCCCGTCGGTTAAGATTGGCAAGGAATCTTGTTTCCAATCGTGAATATTGCGTGAGGTCTTCCCTAAGAATAAGAATCAATGCTACTACGGCTATGGCAATAATCACACTTATTCCCCAGTTGAGTTTAAAATAGCTGATGACTACACTAGTGATAAAGAAAAGAGCAACAGATACACGTCCCAGAACCAGGGAAACCAGGCGTCCGTGATTGTAATTCTCGTCTCTCCATAGCTTCAGGAATAATTCCGAAGAGTTGTATTTGTTGGAGATGAGCGCCCATAAAAAAGGAGTCATAAGCAGAAGAGTACCCAGACACATCACCAGTTTGATCCATATAGTGATAGGAGTAAACATTTCGCTGATGGCGGGATAAATGATTTGTATCGACAGCAGCCAAATAGCAGTGAGCAGTACGCTATAGATGACAACTCTCCCAATCATGTTTTTTAGTAATTTCTTCCAGTCACTATCGTGGTTCATGGTCTTCTTGCCGGAAGCATAACGATCTAATGTCTCCTGTACTTTAGTAGGCAATATTTTGTAAAGCCATTCGGCAAAAGGATTGGCTAAACGGATAAAGTAAGGAGTCGTGAAAGTGGTAATAACAGATACAGCCACAATGATAGGTGAAATAAACGGATCAAGCACTTTGAGCGAAACACCCAGTCCGGCAATAATGAAAGCAAACTCTCCGATTTGTGCCAGGCTGAATCCGGATTTGATGGAAGTGTTCAGTGGTTCTCCGGATAAGAGTACGCCAAACGAAGAGAAAATGGCTTTGCCGATAATGGTAACCAGTGTAATGATGATGACAGGCCAGGCGTATTCTACCAATACAGCCGGATTCACCAGCATACCGACCGAAACGAAAAAGATAGCTCCGAAGAGGTCTTTTACCGGTTGTATGATATGTTCGATGTGTTCGGCCTCGATGGTTTCGGCAAGGATAGATCCCATGATAAATGCTCCTAGTGCTGTTGAAAACCCTGTATAAGTAGCCAATACTACCATTCCCAGACAAAGACCGAGAGAGACAATCAGAAGAGTTTCGTTATTCATCAACTTCTTTGCTTTTTTGAGAAAGGCCGGAATAACGAAGATACCTATGAGAAACCACAGGATTAAAAAGAAAACAACCTTGAGCACACTTATCAGCAAATCTTCACCCACAAAGTCCTGACTCACTGCCATTGTGGAAAGAAGCACCATCATTAAGATAGCAATCAGGTCTTCCACTACCAGAGTACCGAATACGATACCGGTAAAACGTTGGTTACGCAATTCCAGATCATTGAAGGCTTTGATAATGATTGTAGTGGACGACATAGACAACATTCCCCCCAGGAAAATGGAATTCATAGTGCCCCATCCTAATAATTGTCCCACCAAATATCCAATGAGCAACATACTGATTACTTCGGTGATAGCCGTTATAAAAGCTGTGGAACCTACATTCATGAGCTTCTTAAAACTAAACTCCAGTCCGAGTGCAAAGAGCAGGAATATAACACCTATTTCTGCCCATATATTGATATTCTCAATATCTCCTACTGTAGGGAAAATATTAATATAAGGACCTGCCAGCAATCCGGCAATAATGTAACCTAAGACTAAAGGCTGTTTTAGCCATTTGAACAATAAGGTTATGATACTGGCCGATATTAATATCAGCGCAAGGTCGGCAATCAAAGTTGGCAAGTGTGACATTAGGTGTGGGTTTATTTATTATAACATTCCTGATAGATAATATGTTTCCATCTATAAAAAGATGGAAACAATATAATAAATAGCTGCAGCTAAGAGTCCGCTGACTGGAATTGTAAGAATCCAGGCAGTCATGAGGCTTTTGGTTACTCCCCAACGAACGGCAGAGAGGCGTTTAGTTGCACCCACTCCAATAATCGCTCCTGTGATAGTATGTGTAGTACTAACGGGGATTTTCAACATTTCCGTAATGTAGAGAGTGAAAGCACCTGCTGTTTCGGCAATCACTCCTTCCAATGGGGTTACCTTGGTAATTTTTGTTCCCATTGTTTTCACTATTTTCCAGCCACCGGACATCGTACCGAGTGAAATTGCTGTGAAGCACGAAAAAGCAACCCAGTCGGGAAGGTCATTGATGCTGTTGATACCCATGCCCAATCCCATTGAATGGCCGGCTATCATGGCAGCGGCAATAATACCCATTACTTTCTGTGAATCGTTCAAGCCATGTCCGACGCTGAAGAGGGCGGAGGATACGAGTTGCAACCTCTTGAACCATTGCTCGGCTGTGTGGGGATGTGCGCGTCGGCAGATGTAGAGGACAAACAGAGTGAAACCGAAAGCAATGACCATTCCGATAAAAGGAGCCAGAAAGATAAAGGCTGCAATTTTAAGAATGATGTTAAGCTGAATTGCTTCAAATCCGTTTGCCATAATGGCAGCTCCTGCAAAACCTCCAATAAGGGTGTGTGAGGAAGAAGACGGAATCCCTTTCCACCAGGTAACCAGGTTCCAGGTGATAGCCGCTATAACTCCTGCTAATATAATGGGCAGGGTGATATATTGCTCTACCACAGTCTTGGATACTGTATTGGCGATACCGAATCCACCTATTATATATTTGGCAATGAAAAAGGCTACGAAATTGAAGAAAGCAGCCCATATTACAGCTTGAAAGGGAGTAAGCACCCTGGTAGATACGATGGTAGCTATTGAGTTTGCTGCATCGTGAAAGCCGTTGATATAATCGAATATCAGAGCCAGAATGATGATAGTCACTAATAATTCCATGTGTTCCGGCTTGCTTTATGCGTACTTTACAATCAGATTTTTGAGAATCTTGCCTACATGCTCTGCGGCATCGGTCGTTTTTTCCAGTTCATGCATGATCTCCTTTATTTTGATAAGTTCAATGCAATCCTTTTCCTCTTCGAAAAGTTTGGTGATAAAGAATTCATATACATCATCCGCCTGGTTCTCGATTTCATGCAGTTTGGAACAGTATTCACGGAGAAGAGTCGGTTTCTTACGGAATGTTTCGAGTTCGTCCATGGCTTTGCATATATAGATCGCTTCCTCCTGAATCAAACGGCTCAACTCTTTGCCATTCTCTGAAATAGGACGGGGATTGTAAATAGAGATTCGTTTGGCACAACTGTTTATTCCGTCAATGACGTCATCCATGCAGGAAGCTAAGTCATGAATATCTTCGCGGTCGAAAGGAGTGATAAAGGTAGTACCTAATTCATCAAAAATCAGGTGTGTCAGTCTGTCGCCTTCCCGTTCCAGGTCTTTGATTTTTTTGTAGTAGTCCGAACGTTCTGTAGGTGAGTCATGTTGCAAGCTTTCTATTAAAACAACTGATGCTTCGCAGAGCACTTCTGATAGCTGTTTCAGTAAAGGGAAAAATTTGGGCTCCTTTGGAGTAAACCGGCTAAAAAAAGAATTTTTCATAAGTGTAAAAACTTTAAATTGTTTTTTCTTCTCTATTTATATTAGTAACAAATGAATACAGATTATAGTTTGCTGTTTTTAAGATTTTAGTTTGGCACGTACTACCTCTATAATGGCAGGCAATACAGAGATAAATATGATGGCTACAATCAGTAACTTCAGGTTTTCCTGCACAAACGGAAGGTCGCCGAAGAAATAACCAGCATAACAGAATACGGCAACCCAGAGCGCACCACCAACTAAATTATACATCATAAAATAGTAGTAATTCATCTTTCCCATTCCTGCTACGAAAGGTGCAAATGTGCGTACTATCGGGACAAATCTGGCTAGAATAATTGTTTTCCCACCATACTTTTTATAGAACTCGTGTGTTTTCTCCAGATAACTTTGTTTGAATATCCTGGAGTTGGGGTTATTAAACAGCTTTCGGCCGAAGAAATGTCCTATCATGTAATTGCAGGAATCGCCTAATACGGCAGCAGCAAATAAGATAATGACAAGTATATGCACGCTGATGGGCATATCGGGTAATGCTGAAATGGCTCCTGCAACGAAGAGTAAAGAATCACCGGGAAGAAAAGGAGTGACCACTAATCCGGTTTCACAGAAGATGATAGAAAACAAGATGGCGTATGTCCAGGCATGATAATCACGCACAATCATCACCATATATTGATCGATATGAAGTATAAAATCCAATAAAAAGTCCATTTTATATACTTTGGTTATTATTGTAATGAAAGAATGTTATAGGCTTCCAGACCATAGTGAATTCTTTTTTCACTCAAATGGTGGAGGCAAACAGAAAGTGGGGCATAAAAGACTTGAATTGTCCTATGCCGAAAAAAGATATAAAATGGCTAAATGAGTATGTGTCCTAATGAATAGATATGATATCTATCGGAATATTTAAAAAGATTGGTATAATATGAAAAACCTGTCCATTGATTTTTAGGAAGTTGAATCTTTAGCGAGCTTAGTATGCGGATAGTGACAGAAGGAATATTGAATCTTAGTATTTTTAAGGGAGAGAGGTGGCGGAAGGAAAATGGATTTAAAACGCCGTTATCGTTATTGTAATTTTGCTTTCCGGCGTATTCTTTTGTCTTGACTAGTTTCTGTTCTTGATCCAGTTGTATAATGCTAGCTTTAGAGGTATATGAATAGGAATAGGAATAGGTTTGTATGCCGTTACTACCGGCTTCTAACCGGTATGCCTCTTGTGCTTCGTTGAAAATCAGATGGAATCCCCAACACAGAAATACGCCTAATAGTATACAAAATATGTACTTCATCATAACGGCCGCAAAGGTAGAAACTATTTTTATATGAAATACATATTCACAAGCATAATTAACAATTATATCAGTGATTACCGGGAATTATTCTTTGAAGTTGCTTATCGTAAATTTCATCGGAGTATATGTTATCCCATTGGTACATTGTTTCTTATTAATTCCCGGATATAACATTGGAATATGATTTCTTTTTCTTTTTTTTGTAAAAGCTGTAGGGTATTTCCAGTCTGAGCGCTCTTATAAATAGAAACGTAATTTATTTACCTTTAAAAAGCATCAGTATGAAGAATGTAGAAAAACACTTGGTTGGATGGCTGTCAATTTGTTTGCTGCTTTGTAGCTTTCCTGTGTGGGCGCAAGGAGATGCCGGAGATTATCTAACAATCGTTGGTATGGTGAAAGACAAGCAAAATAAAAAAGCTCTGGAGAACGTAAATGTATCTGTGCATGGCAGTAATATCGGCACTGTGACGAATGCGGAAGGAGAATTTGCTTTGAAAATCAAAAAAACAGAAGCGCCGCGCGAACTAGAGATTTCACATATAGGTTATGTAAATAATCATATCTCTCTGGAGAAAGAAACACCCTCTAAGTTGACGGTTTGGCTGACACCTCATGCCAACCTGCTGAATGAAGTGGTGGTGTTTGCTGAAAATCCACGTATGATTGTAGAGAAGGCAATCAGTAAGATTCCTCTAAATTATAGTGATAAGCGTGATATGCTGACGGGATTTTATCGGGAGACTGTACAGAAAGGGCGTCGGTATATCGGTATATCAGAGGCTGTAATTGATGTGTCCAAAACAGCCTACACTAATAGAAATACTAATTATGACAAAGTAAGGGTGGTGAAGGGACGTCGCCTGCTTAGCCAGAAAGCGAGTGATACATTAGCTGTCAAGGTTGTTGGCGGCCCTAACTTGAGCATCACTTTGGATGTTGTGAAGAACAAGGGAGCATTACTCGATATGGAAGAATTGAATAATTATGAGTTCTGGATGGCGGAATCCATGCTTATAGATAACCGTATGCAGTATGTTATTAATTTCCGCCCGAAGGTAATCCTTATGTATGCTCTCTTGTATGGCAAATTATATATCGATCGTGAACGCTTGTCATTTACCCGTATAGAGATGAGTCTGGACATGCAGGATAAATCGAAGGCAACCACTGCCATTCTATATAAAAAGCCTCTCGGTTTAAGATTCAAGCCGCAAGAGCTGTCCTACCTGGTCACTTATAAAGATGTGGATGGAAAAACTTATCTGAATTACATTAGCAACACAATCCGTTTCAAATGTGACTGGAAGAAGAAACTGTTTTCCACAAGCTATACAGTAGCTTCCGAAATGGTCGTGACCGACAAGAGAGAAGGAATGTTGGAGACTATTCCCAACAAAGAAGCCTTCAGCTTGAATCAAATATTCTATGATAAAGTAGACGAATATTGGAGTCCGGACTTTTGGGGAAACTACAATATCATCGAACCTACGGAATCTTTGGAGCACGCAGTGGATAAATTAAAAAAGCAATCGAATTGAAACAGGGATAGTTTTCTTATATTTGAGGTCAATCATAAAGAAAAGCAAGTATGCTGGATGAACTGCTCATACTAAAAAAGATAAAGGGAGGTGACATAAAAGCGTTTGAGGAACTCTTTCGCCGTTACTATTTTCCTCTTTGCTGTTATGCGGCAGGCATTACCGGGCAAATGGAAGTGGCTGAAGAGATTGTGGAGGAACTTTTTTATGTACTTTGGAAAGAAAGGGAGCGCTTACAGATCTTTCAGTCCGTTAAAAGTTACTTGTATAGAGCGACTCGTAATCAATCTTTGCAGTATTGCGAACACGAGGAAGTTCGGAACAGATACCGTGAAACTGTATTGACTACTTCCAACCCAGAGCAGTCAACAGATCCTCATCAACAGATGGAGTATGAGGAATTGGAGAGATTCATAAATGGAACCCTTGAAAAGCTGCCGGTTCGCAGACGGAGGATTTTCGAGATGCATCGTCTGGAAGGGCGGAAATATGTCGAGATAGCGACGCAGCTTTCGCTTTCTGTTAAGACAGTAGAGGCTGAAATGACAAAAGCCCTCCGGACATTACGAGAAGAAGTAGAAATTTATATTCACATGAAGTGATGAAAACAGATATTTATAAAATAAAGACAGATCAGGCGTGGAATCGATTGTATAATCGCTTGGACAATGACCGTTTACTTGCGAAAGTGGATGAAGGCCACCATACACGCAAATATTCACAATGGATCAGGTACGGAGCAGTTGCCGCCGTTTTGATAGGCGTCATTTGGGGAACTTTGTATTGGGTGACCGGTTCTGATAAAGAACTGGCACAGCATCTTCTTACACAGGAAAATCAAGGTGTTTCCACTTTGGCAACGACTCTCGAAGACGGTTCTGTCGTACTCTTGGCAAAAGAAACTTCCCTGTTATATCCGAAACATTTTATTGCTGATAAACGGGAAGTGAGTCTACAGGGAAATGCGTTCTTTGACGTAGCAAAGAAGCAGGGACAACCCTTTTGGATTGACACGGAGCAAGCTAAGATTGAAGTGCTAGGTACTGCTTTTAGTGTGCAAAGTGATGAAAATGCTCCGTTCCGTTTATCCGTACAAAGAGGGATAGTGAAGGTTACTCTAAAAAAAGGAAATCAGGAGTGTTATGTAAAAGCGGGGGAAATGGTAGTAGTGCGATCACAACGATTAGTCGTTTTGGATACAGATAACGAGAATGAAGAGTGGGGGAGCTTCTTTAAGCATATACGATTTAAAGATGAATCGTTAGCGAACATTCTGAAAGTCATGAATTTGAATTCGGATAGTTTGCAAATACAAGTTGTCTCACCGGCATTGGAGGAACGTCGGCTGACTGTTGAATTCTCTGACGAATCTTCTGAAGTTATAGCTAATCTGATAGCTAATGCGCTCGGTCTGCAATGTATCCGGCAAGGAGATATTCTTTTATTATCGGAATAGAACTCATTAAAGTTGGGAAAAATGAAACAGTCTTATCATTATCTGTCCGTTCTGCTGATACTCTTCTTCTTCGTCGATATGATGAGAGCGGATGGAAGTGATGTGCTGGAACGTATAGTCAGACTTCCCAAGATAAAAGGTACTGTTTATTCATTGTTGAGTGATGTCTCTCAACAGTCGGGATATATGTTTATTTATGACAGTAAAGTCATTGATAATGATGCAGTAGTCAAGATAAAGGGAGGAGAACGGTCTATTCGCCAAGCGGTGTACGATATAGTGGGAGATACCGGTTTGGAGTTTCAGGTGATTGGTACTCATATTCTGATTACTCTCCCTTCGGAGAAAAAGATTCATATACAACAGGATTCCATTCCGAAGCAGCCTGTGAACTTTGTCATTATCGGTACTTTGCTGGATAAGGAGACAGGAATACCTATCTCTTCTGCTACTGTCGGAGTGCGAGGAACATCTATTGGCAGTATAACGAATCAGAATGGAGATTTTAAACTGTCTTTACCCGATTCTTTGAAAAATGATTCGATTACTTTTTCTCATATAGGTTATCTTTCACAGGATATAGAGTTTGCTTTGCTGATTGGACGGCACAATATACTTAGTCTCGAACCTAAAGTTGTCCCTTTGCAGGAAGTGGTGATTCGTCGAAGTGATCCAAAGAAACTTTTGCGTGAAATGATTGAGCGGCGGAATAAGAACTATTCGCATACTCCGGTATATCTGACTACTTTTTATCGTGAAGGAGTTCAGTTGAAAAACAAATTTCAAAACTTGTCGGAAGCTGTGTTTAAGGTTTATAAGACATCCTCATATTCTTCTGTACCGGATCAGGTGAAGCTGTTGAAGATGAGTCGGCTAAGTAATATAGAAGCAAAAGACAGCTTGCTTGTAAAAGTAAAATCCGGAATTCAGGCTTGTATCCAGATGGATATCATCAAAGATATACCCGAATTCCTGACTCCTAGTGTAGAGAAGGGTATTTATGACTATACTTCAGAAGGAGTAACATTTTTAGAGGACCGATTTGTAAATGTGGTGCATTTTGAGCAGAAAAAGGGAATCAGCGAACCTCTTTTTTGTGGAGAGCTATTTCTTGATTCCGAGACAAGTGCTCTATTGCAAGCCCGTCTGGAAGTTCATCCTGTATATGTGAAGAATGCGGCAGGTATGTTTGTCGAAAGGCGCACGCGTAACGTGCGAATGATTCCTCAAAAGGTGGTATATACAATTTCTTATAAACCGTGGCAAGGGACTTATTACATACACCATATCCGTGGAGATCTTCATTTCAAAGTGAAACGGACAAAAATGCTGTTCGGCAGCCGGGATCTTCATATCTGGTTTGAGATGATTACTTGCAAGGTGGATACCGAACAAGTAGTCGCGTTTCCCCGTACGGAAAGATTGCCTACCCGTACGATCTTCTCCGACACACATTTCAAATATGATGAGAACTTTTGGAAAGACTTCAATGTGATCCCATTGGAAGAGGAAATCAGTAAACTGATAGAAAAGATCTCTTTGAAGATAGAAGAAATAGGTGATTGATTTGTTTTGTCATTCAATGAGATTGCTGTACCTTTGCATCCGGTTTAAAAGATTGTATGTTATGGAATTACCAAAAGATCCGATGATGTTGTTCAGCGTCATCAATATGAAGTTACGCGATTGCTATTCTTCACTTGACGAACTTTGTGAAGATATGAATGTGAATAAGGATGAATTAGTGAGTCAGTTGAAAGCCGCAGGTTTTGAATATAGTGCGGAACACAATAAGTTCTGGTAATTATCCCCTTATTTACAGTTTATAACTAGAGTATTTCTACTAAAAACATAGTGACGCTATCCGGCAAAGATAGTGACGGTATGAGACAACGATACCGTCACTATCCCGAGTATATACCGTCACTATAATTTTCTACCTTCATCAAAACGTCATCAGGAATCATGTGTTTATTCCTATCGTATATACCGACAATGATTTCCGCAGTTCTCCCTCTCTTGTTAATAAAAGCAAAATACCAAATCTCATATTTAACTTCACCTGCCTTCCACGTTCTAACTAATAAAGTTTAGAAAAAGAATTGATGATAAACGAGAATAAAATTCGTGAAGCTTGTGCCTCGAATCGCGAACGGGGATTCAAGATGTTGATGGACTCTTTTCAGGTACCGATATATAATTATATCCGTAGACTGGTCGTATCTCATGAAGATGCGGAGGATGTGCTTCAGGAAGTTTTTATCCGGGTGTTCCGGCATATCGATCAGTTTCGCGAAGAAAGTTCACTGTCAACCTGGATTTACCGGATTGCCACGAATGAGAGTTTACGCTTGCTGAACGGTCGTAAAGATGAGGGAGTTGTTTCTGCAGAAGATGTTCAGGAAGAGTTGATGGGCAAGTTGAAGGCTTCCGATTATATTGATTATGAAAATGAGCTGGCAGTGAAGTTTCAGGAGGCCATTCTAAGTTTGCCTGAAAAGCAACGGCTTGTATTCAACTTACGTTATTACGATGAACTTGAATATGAAGAGATTGCCCGTGTACTGGATAGTAAAGTGGATACACTAAAGGTGAATTACCATTATGCGAAAGAGAAGATTAAGGAATATATATTAAACAGATAGAATGATGAAAAAGGATTTTGATTTTGACGATATTGGTAAACGGACACCTTACCGTACTCCTGAAGGATTCTTCGAGGATGTGCAGCGAAAGGTGATGGAGCGCGCCGGATTGAAGCAACAGCGGAAGTCTCATACGAAGCTGATTATTTCTACGGTGATTACCATAGCAGCCGTATGGGTCGGATTTCTGTTTGTTCCGTCTTTGCGACAGGCAGATGAGGTGACAACATCTTCTTCGAAAGTATTAGCCAATGGTACGGAACCGGTAGATAAATGGATTAAAGAACTATCAGATGAGGAGTTGGAAGAGCTCGTCAGCTTCTCTGAAAATGATATATTTTTGAATTAAGTAACTCAATTAATTATTTTAAACGTGAAGATTATGAAGACTAAATTTATTTATGTAATTATGGCCGTTCTCCTAATGGGAAGCCAGATGACTTTGTCTGCACAGAATACAGATAATAAACAAAAAAAACAGCGTCCTACACCAGAACAAATGGTGCAGATGCAGACTAAACAAATAGTAAATACATTGATGTTGGATGATGCAACGGCAGCTAAGTTTACTCCGGTATACGAGAAGTATCTGAAAGAATTGCGTGAATGTCGTATGATGACTCATAAGGCGAGAACAGAGAAAACTAAAGCACAAGGCACAGACGCTAATGCTAAGAAAGAACGTCCGTCCATGACTGACGACGAGATTGCAACCATGTTGCGAAACCAGTTTACTCAAAGCCGTAAAATGCTGGATATTCGTGAAAAGTATTACAATGAATTCAGCAAGATACTTTCGCAGCTGTCTCTTATACAC
>ENA-OYAO01000253-OYAO01000253.1-human-gut-metagenome-genome-assembly--contig:-NODE-253-length-25632-cov-4.882003_pt1 | contig 25632 bp, 24 predicted proteins | sample MGYA00243429_ERZ652822 | MGnify/ENA primary metagenome ERZ652822 (study PRJEB26926, sample SAMN06164533) | human gut metagenome | biome: ENVO:00009003; feature: ENVO:2100002; material: ENVO:00002003... | reverse complement strand
TGCTTGAAGAATACTATTCTTCCGGAAATGAAGATTTTCTTCAGTTTGTCGATGCTTACGGAACAGGCAGGGATGATTCTAAAATTGTTGACATTATAATGAAAATATATAATGCGGCAAAATTGTTGTATCATATTCAAGTGGCATTAAATCATACTCCCACGAACATTTTAACCAATTTATTTTATGAACATGAACATATTCACAAAATTCAATTACAGGCAGCGCAAAAGATTCAGACTTTATAAAATCAATGCATATTTTGAATTGTTTATTATCCGGAAGAGGGAAGACAGGATATATATCCTCCATGGTATTAAGCAGGCCTTGATATGATATAAAATTATTATCCATAATTAAACATTTCACATGAAAATATATAAAAACCATCTAACTCTCACAATAATTGTGAGAGTTTATCTTGACAACGTTTTACCTGCTAAGGCATGTTTGACTCATCATTATGTGTCTTATTTCCACCATCAAAACACTCATTATTCATTTTTGTACTCGCATCAATGAAATCTTGAAATTTTCTTATATTTTGTTATATTTCATCTACTACAACTACCGTTACAACAGCTATGGCCTCCATTCTTACAGAGTTGAAAAATAGAGTAATCAGTATTTATCATCTTTTATGAGCCTGTTTTTTCACAACATCGCTAAAATTACGGACATTTTTCAAAAATATTCCCTTGCGGATACAATTATGAATCCGAGTCTGATAACACGTCCAAGATTTGCTTAAACCTATCAAATTTCCCATCATGGAACATTCAACTTCAATACTTTCTGCTATATTAGCTTGCATCATGGGATGAATGAAGAATAAATCCATTTCCATTTCTACAAAACAACGGGCATAATACTCCTGTTTGCATGATAAAAACGTCTCAATTTTCAATCGCTCAATATCCCTTCCTGCATCCGGCAAAAAGCAGGATTCCTTAAACCAATAATAATCTGTTCTGATTTTTCTTCCCAATTTAATTAATTCAGACATGACTTAACGGATTTTCATCTATAATACAGTTTTTTACATTAGGTGGAATTTCCCTGTTATTGATCCAATGATTGAGGTAGCTCTCTAGAATTTGCACCGCATGATCTTCATCCTTCGCCCGAATATGAGCATCCCAGCATAGATCTCTAAACGATTCTTCTGTCCACAGCCAATGAGACACCGAGCGTTTTCCATGCCTTGGAATTATATAGGATTCCCGACGAAAAATTCTCGGATAATAAAGCACTTCCTTATTTCTAACAGTTTTATACAAATCCAGCCTTACAATCCAATCAGGCAGGGAAGGATCTGTTACAAGCTGGAATTCCAAAGTTACAACTAATTCGTATTTTGTGATAGGCTCCATCATATTTTACCATTTCGCACATTTATAGTTGTTAGATTCATGTTTGGCAGAACATCCCTTGGGAGTTCTAGAGGAAGCATATTTCTTTGCAGCATCATGAGCAATGTTTTGAGTTTTTCCTACACCATAACCATGAATAACTTCTGGGCAACATGTTCCTTTATTTTCTTTTGTCGGAAGTGTTACTCCCTCGAACATAGCATATCCACATTCCTTTACGATGTTTTAATTCTTTTAATATTTCTTTAACCTTGACTCCACTTCTCATTATGGATCTTTGAAGGGATTCTTTAGATACTATGGCCACTCTTCCAGCTGCTGCTATTGCTCCTGCAGCTAGAGCCACCTTGGCAGGTTCTGTCAATGCAGCTGCACCGACAGAATTTGTTGGGCCAGTACCAAGCAGAGATGCGTCTATTGCCTGAAACCCCAACGAATCAATGTATTGAATCAATCTATTGTTGACAAAAGAATATAAATTCCATCCATCTATTTCTCCAATCGGCTCCCTACTAATCCACCTGCCATTTTGGGGATTATAATAACGGTAATTGTAGTAAACCAGCCCCAGTTCGTCATCAGCGTATTCGCTGGAGAACCGGAACGGATTGTCCTCTGCGGCATTCCCTTCCATCCTGACAATATTCCCATACGGGCCGTATTCGTACAAGGCGCGGCGGCCCGCTCGGATGCCGAAGAGCGCCGTGGTGTTTTTCAACAGGTCGTGCGTGTAGTACAGGTTTTCCGCCCAGGTTCCCGTCTCATCAAAGAGGCTCATGGCCAGGATGCGCGTGGCTGCCGGTTCCAGCGGATCCCACAGATAGGTTTTTCGCAGCACGGGCATCGCTGATTCCGTCGCGGCGACATCCAGTTCCGCGATTTGCAGGTAGCCGTGATAGATGAACCGTTTCTTCGACATCAGGATCTCTCCTTCATAGACGGCTTTCTCAATCCGTCTGTTCAGATAGTCGTAGCGGCACTCCACCCGCCTGTTCCCCTGAATGAACCTTGCCGCCTGGTTCAGGGCATTGTAGAAAACTTCCCATTCTCCCGTAGACGTTTGAATCTTCGTCTGGTTGCCGTCGGCATCATAGGCAGGTGCAAAAGACGCTCCTTCCTCCCGGGTGATGGCCGTGTACTGGTTCAGATTATTGGCCGTGTACGCCTCCGCTGACGCGCCCGAACCTTCCCGAGAGGTGACGCGGTTGCCGATGTTGTCGTACGCATAGGAATACGTTCCTCCCCGGCTCATCGCGTCGGCGGCCAGTTCGCTGCGGTCGTTGTAACTGTAGCTGTGCGTCAGGCCGGGAGCAGGAGTATTGAAGTAATCCTTCTTTTCCGTGGGCCTTCCCACTGCGTCGTAGGCATAGTCGTTTTTGGCTGGATAATTGGCGCTGCCGGGACGCAGATAGTCGATTCTGGTCAGCAGATTCCGTTTTTCTTCCCGGGTGTACCATCTCCGGAGGGTATTGGGGTAGTCGAGCGTTTCCAGCAGTCCGTTGACGGCGTGGTAGCCATAGACGAAGGGATCGGCGCCGTTATTGAGCGAGACCGTAGAAAGACGTCCGCAACCGTCATATTCCCAGGTCGTCTGCTGGACAATACCCTCTCCATAATGCAGACTGTAGCCCGAAGGCCGCCCCAAACCGTCGCGCAAATAGTTGAGCGCGCTTGCCGTCAGTCCTGCCGTAGCTTCCGATTCCGCTTCATTATATTGGTTGTAAACCAACGTCCTTGTTCCGGAATCATCCGCAACCTGAGTGAGCAGGTTCAGGTGGTTGTAGACATAATTGAGCGAAGGAGTCGCATCGTTGTGAATGACGGAGACCAGGTTGCCCGTCTGCGGATCATAGGCATAAGAGGTTGCCAGAGGCGTTCCCTGCCCGTCCACCGTCCGGGCCTGTCGTTTAACCGCCAGCCTGTTCCAGTCATCGTAAGAGTAGCTTTCCCCATGGCCGTCGGCATAGGTTTTAGCCGTCATCAGGCCGGAGGCGTCGTCGTAGCTCCACGTCGTCATGTCCCCGTCCGTCCGTTCCCGCGGATCGGCAGCGATGGTTTCCTCCGGAACGCGGAATGTCATGAGGGATACCAGCCTGTCCGCATCATCGTACGCAAAGACGGAGGGCTGGAGGGCCGTACCGTATTCGGCGGTTTTGCGCCCTCGCGGGTCATAAGCGTAGCAGGCCGTGTTGCCCAAAGCATCCGTGACGCAGGAGGGAGAAGCCGTGGACGGGTCATACTGGATGGTGGTCGTATTACCGGCTGCATCCGTCCTGGCTGTTTCACGGCCGGCGATGTCAAAGACGGTAACGGCGGCATTGCCGCGGGCGTCCGTATAAGTCTCCGTGTTGCCGCTGGCCGTATAAACGCGGGAAGAGGCGGTCAGAACACCCGCATGGTCTTTCCGGGATACGGTGTACCCGTTTATGACGACAGTTTCCGCAATGACGGAAGAAGCCGGGGACTGCGTTTTTACCGTCCGTCTGGCCGGAGCCGTGTATTCCGTCCATTGCAGGGTTTCATTGCCCCGCGGATCGGTGGAGATGTTTTTTCCGGCCAGCGAGGAGGACAGGAAAGAAACCAGCTCGGCCGTGCTTTCCGCATATGTTGTTCCCTGGCTGTTGCAGCGCGTGACTGTGGTTACCCGGTACACGCCGTCTTCCCGTTGCCGGCGGGCATAGGCGTACTCCGTGACGAGGGAGTTGGCAGGAGTGGGGTTCTCGGCCAGCTTGAGCGTGGTTTTGACGATATTGCCAAACGGGTCATAGTCATAAAGCAAAGGAGCCATTCCATCCACCTGCTGCCGCAAAAGCCTGTTGTTCAAATCAAAAACGCGCCGGTCATGAACAAGGCCTCCGTTGGCGTTCGCCCGGGAGACGCGCACCATGTTGCCCCTTCCGTCCGTGACGGTTTGTTCCACCAGCTCCGGTTCTCCCTCCGCCCGGGGAAGAAGCGTGGAGCGAACCACGCCTTCCGCGGAGTATTCCGTACGGTAGAGGAGATGCCTCTGCCCCGTGCCGCTTTGTTCCAGCACGGTTCCGTCCGCATGGCGGATAGTGACGAGCGTCGCTCCCGTCGGCGTGGTGACGGTTTCCGTCAGGCCGTCCGCACTGTAGGCACGCGTACTGCTCCTTCCTAAGACATCCGTTTCCTGCACCAGCTGCCCCAGCAGATCGTAAACCTTGCTTTCCGTCGTCGTCATGGGGCCGACGTCCCGGCGCGTTTGCAGGATTCTGCCGAAGGCGTCCCGCTTGTAGCTGACGATGGTTTCAGGAGTGACGACCGTTTCTCCGTCCGCGACTTCCGACCGGCTGACTTCCACCAGCTGGCGCGCCGTATTATAGGAGTAGGTGGTCATGATGCCGTCTTCATCCTTTTCCCACAAGGGGCCGCAGCACATCATCTCCCGTTCCGTCACTCTGCCGTTGCCGCGCGTACGCTTAATCCACCGGTTTTCTCTGTCGTATTCGTAATCCGCCGTATCCGTCAGCGTCCAGGTTCCATCCGTCAGCAAGGCATATTTCTCAATGCGCGTGTTATTTCCCTGAGCGGAAACGTACGTGACTTTCCTCGTGCTGTGCCCCGGCACGGCCTGCCCCGCTATCTGCGTTTCCCTGGTCTCCCTGTAGAGGGCGCCGTACTGGCTGGCCGCTTCATAGCCATAGACCGTCTGCACGCCGCTGGCGGACTGCTTCATCTTCAGCCTCCCCCGGGAGTATTCGTTGGGCGCCGCCGGCAGCCACGTTTCCGTCACTTCCAGCTGTTCTCCCTCCGCACCCAACGCCGTGGTGCATTTTTCCACACGGCGCACATGGTTGGCTTCCGTATAGGTGTAATGCGTATCCGCCAGCCGTGCGGCGTTCATAGTGAGCACCACGTACTGGTGCGCAATATCCGGATCGGCATGGTCGGAGCAACGGTAATAGGTGTAGGTGCCCTTCCTTCCCCCACCCGCCCAGGGTTCCATCCGGACGGTTTCACGCCCGAAGGCGTCGTAGGACCAGGTCTTCTCGCTTCCGTCGGGAGCCGTCTCCCGGATCAGTTTGCCCACGGCGTTATAAGCGTAAGTCGTTTCACGGGCATAGTCGGTTCCATAAGCCTCAATACGGCTGGTGCACAGGTTGCCGCTGCGGCCCTGTTCATAGGTTTCGCACACCCGGGAAATAGGAGTGCCGTTTTCCCCGCGCTGCACGGTAGTGAAGAGTTTCCAAATCCCCGAAGAAACCTCCTGCCTTTCACGGATCGTGAAAATAGAGTCTTCCCCTTCCCCCTGGGACATGCACCAGGCCCCTCCCGTCCCCTGCCAGTAGCGGGTGACGTAAGACGCACGTCCTTCCGCCTGCTCCGTGACGGTGAGCTTGCCGGTTTCCGTATTGCCCTCAATGGTGAAGGTTTTAAAAGGCGTCCCCGTAACGGCGTAAAGACCGGTGGAGACGTTTTTGGCCCCCACCTGCTCGGGCAGATAAAAGGCGATCACATAGCCCGTATCCGTCACGTTTTCAATATTGGCCAGACCGTCCCACAGGTTCCAGACCTGGCGGATGACATCATCCGCGCTTCGGACGATGTCCAGGTAATTGGCAAAATCCTGAGCTGTCCAAGAAGAACCCAGCTTGGTCCGGTAGCCGGAGGCCGCACCCAAAGCGGAAACGGAAGAACCGCCGTAGATGACTGTATTGCCCCTGGCGTTGCTGACCCTCATTTCCGCCGCGCTGGCGGAAGCCGAGACGGCACGCCCCTCTGCCGCGGCATACGCCATGGAAACGGAACCCGTCCTTTTCTGCGAGCCGCCGATGGAGCCTGCACTGGCCGCGCCGGCATAGCAGTAATAGTTGGCGCGGGTGCCTCCGTTCCGGATCTGGAATGCCATGTCAGCCCCCAGCTCCCGACCGGAAGGGGGCAAAATACAGCTGGCCATGGGGTGCAGGTATTGCAGGGCTGCGGGCGTCCACAACCTGGAAGAGAAGTTATAAGCCACGATCTCCAGCATCCCGTACGGCACGCCTTCCATACCGCGGAAGGAACCGAAGCTGGTGCGCCATACCATGCTGGTTTTCCGCGTCTGGGCAGTCACCCGTTTGCCTGCGGAAGAGAACTTTCCATAGGCGGAGGCGGAGGAAACCAGGCTGCGCACGGCAGACGCGCCGGGGGAACCGCCCCGGTTGTCCATGCAGTCATCCGGGGAAAATGGATTGTCCGGATCAATCTCATCCTCATCTCCGCCGTTGTCGCCATTCGGGCACGGATTGCTGGAACTGCTGCTTCCACTGCTGGAGCCTCCGCATGGATCATCATCGCCCTCGTCGTTGTTGTCCACTGGCTCCGTTTCCGTCTCCGGGGGCACATAGGAAGAAGAAGAACCCGTTTGCCGGTTGGTAATTTCCACCTTCAGGTCAAAGGTGAATTTGGCAATGTTATTATTGGCATTGGGAATGGAAATATTGCTATAGTCCACATGTGCCCGATGCATTCCGGGCTCAATGCTGAAAGAAGCCGTCTGCGGCTCGTAGCTGCCGCCTCCGTACTGTCCGCGCGGGCCGATGTCCAGCCGTTCTTCTCCATCCACGGTCAAGTTAGCCAGATCGTCGGCGCCCATGGTCACCTTGCATTCGGCCGTTTCATCAGGCCCCAGCTCCCTGACTTCAAAATCCCAGTCCTAGCTTCTTTCAAAAGCGTCCGTTGGCGCTTGTTCGTCGATCGCGGAGGGAGCTCCGCTATTGGAATTGCTCATGCCCGTCAGGGAATTGACATCGTTATCAAAGGATTGTTCTTTCATGGTTTGAATCGGATTAGCTATTGAAACGCAAACATTGCATCATCCCAATCTTGGAAAAACTGCAATAATTTTTTATCCGTTCCTTATCCATAACAACAAAACCTCCTGTTTCAACACGTCCAACACGGGATGCCCCCTGGCCTTAGCCGTGTTCAATATATGGTGACATTTCTTCTCTGCGCACTTCCGAATGGAAAACTCTGGCCCATATGGAAAATTCCGGAAGCAGCATATCCAAATGGCCTTTAACTGCACGCCATGAAACACAGCAATTTTTCATTTAACATGAATTCATGAAATCTTCAACAGAAAAAGCATGATCTCCCTGAATTGAAAAAGAAATCCAAAATCCATAAAAACGGCTATCGCCTTCGGACATGTTCAGCATCCCTGACATATCCGAACGGAAAGAAAGCAGGATAAACTACCCCCATCCGAGCATCCATTCCTGAATTTTACAAGGAAAGCTGCTCCTTCAAACGCTCCAGCAGATTGCCGCAACCGTCCTGCAGCAATTTTACCACATGCTCAAAGCCTTCCTGCCCCCCATAATAGGGATCCGGTACTTCTTCATCCGGAAAACGAGTCGTGAAAAAACACATGGGCACTATCTTGCCTGTCCACTGTCCCTTTTCATCCAACCGTTTCAAATCCCGCAGATTTTCACGGTCCATTCCCACAATCAGGTCAAATTGTTCCAAATCCTCTTTCCGCACGGGGCGCGACTTAAGTCCCGGATCCTCATATCCGTATTTTTTCAGTGCCGTCAGCATCCGGCTATCCGGGGGACAGCCCCGATGGTAACCGATCATTCCGGCGGAATCGCTCTCAACCAAATGTTCCAAACCTTGTTCTGCGACCATTTTTTTGAAAATGATTTCAGCGGCAGGAGAGCGGCAGATGTTGCCCAGACAGACAAACAGGACTCGGTAAGGTTCGGGAGCATTCATGGACGTCATTTCTTTTTCAGGATAGGCAGGCGGCAGCCCCATTTCAAGAGGGAAGAGTTTATGCATGGGAAACGGAAACGCCCACGAATATTGCATGGGGCAGAGAAAGGAACTGTGCCGCTCATTCAAAAATAAGATTCTCCTGTGTTTCGGCTTGCGTCAGAGGATGTCCGGCTGTAGATTATCGCATGGCAGATTTCCCTCTTGGATTAAGTTTTGATGACGTGCTCCTGCTGCCCCGCCTGAGCGCGATTCTTCCCGGCGATGCGGACATCAGTTCCCAGCTTGTTCCCGGCTTTGACATGAAAATTCCCGTGTTGTCCGCGGCCATGGATACCGTTTCCGAATCGGAACTGGCGATTGCCCTGGCGCGGGAAGGCGGCCTGGCCGTCATCCACCGCAACAACCCCATTGACATCCAGGCGGCCATGGTTTCCCGCGTGAAGCGTTTTGAAAACGCGGTCATCCCGAACCCCGTCACGGTCAACAAGGACATGACGCTGGAAGAAGTCCACCAGATCATGATGGATCAAGGTTACTCCGGCTTCCCCGTCGTGGATGCCAACCGCAAGCTGGAAGGCATCATCACCGGCCGCGACATGCGCGGCGTGGACGATTACCAAAATGTCCGGGTCAAGGACGTAATGACCCCCCTTTCCCGCCTAATTACGGCAGCTCCCACCACGACCATTGAGGAAGCGCGCCACATCCTTTACACCCACCGCATTGAAAAGCTTCCTTTGGTGGATGAACACGGCGTGCTGGCCGGCCTTATCACGGAAACGGACATTCAGAAGCGCGCCATGTTTGCAGACGCTTCCAAGGATGAACACGGCCACCTGCGCTGCGGCGCCGCCGTGGGTGTCGGCCCCGATTATCTGGACCGAGCCAAAGCCCTGATTTCCGCCGGAGCGGACGCCCTGTTCATTGACGCCGCCACAGGACACACGACCCGCGTGATGGACGTGGTTTCCAACCTCCGCAAGCTGACGGACCGTCCCATCGTGGCCGGCAACGTGGTTACGGCGGAAGGGGCAGCCGATCTCATCAAGGCGGGCGTGCAGGCCATCAAGGTGGGCGTGGGCCCCGGCTCCATTTGCACTACCCGTGTCATCTCCGGCGTGGGCATGCCCCAATTCACCGCCATTCAGGAGGTAGCCTCCGTGGCGCGTCCCGCGGGCGTCACCGTCATTGCGGACGGCGGCATCCGCTATTCCGGAGACATTGTCAAAGCCCTGGCCGCAGGCGCCGACCTGGTAATGCTGGGCGGACTGCTGGCAGGTACGGAAGAAAGCCCCGGCAAGGTGGTCCATTACCAGGGCCGCCACTTCAAGCAGTATCGCGGCATGGGTTCCCTGGGCGCCATGCGCCGCGGCTCCGGCGACCGCTACGGTCAGAACAGCTCCGGCAAACTCGTCGCGGAAGGCGTGGAAGCGCGCGTTCCGTATAAAGGCATGCTGGCGGACGTGGTATTCCAGCTCATGGGCGGCCTGCGCTCCGGCATGGGTTATCTGGGCGCACACAATCTGGAGGAACTCCGGAACAAGGCCCGGTTCGTTCAAATCACCTCCGGCGGGCTGAAGGAAAGCCATCCCCACGATATCACCATCACGGAAGAACCCGTCAATTATTCCTGTTAACTCCTCCCTCACATGGACGACAAGCACCTCGTAGCCGTCATTGACTTCGGCTCCCAATACACCCAGCTCATCGTACGCCGCGTGCGCGAACTGGGCTACATGGCCAAGCTGTATGCGCTGGAAGACCTGGACCAGATTCACGAACCCGGCGCCGTCATCCTTTCCGGCGGCCCCAAAAGCACCACGGATGCGGACGCTCCGGACATTGACTTTGAATGGCTCCAAAGCCTGAATGTCCCCGTCCTGGGCGTGTGCTACGGCATGCAGCTGCTGAACATCAAGCACGGCGGCACCGTAAAAGCCAGCAACAAGCGGGAATACGGCCCCGCCGCCCTGCTGCCGGAAACCTGCGCGGGCCTGTACCGGGACATGTCCCCTTCCTCCCAGGTATGGATGAGCCATTCGGACACGGTGGACCATCTGGCGGAAGGCTGCCGCGTAATCGCCCGCAATGCGGAAGGCGTCCCCGTCTCCCTCCAATGGGGAGAAACCACCTTCGGCATCCAATTTCATCCGGAAGTGACCCATTCCCATGAAGGGCGCACCATCCTGCGCAACTTCCTTTCCTGTGCGGCCAATCTTAAAAAGTTCGACATCGGAGACTTTAAAAGGGAACTCATCCGGGAAATCCGGGAACGCGTAGGCAACAGGCAGGTGGTCTGCGGCGTCTCCGGCGGCGTGGACAGCACCGTTCTGGCCGTTCTGTTGCATGAAGCGGGCGTGAATATGCGCGCCATCTTTGTGGATAACGGTCTGCTCCGCAAAAACGAGGCAGAGGAAGTGCGGGCCAATTTCGCCCGTATGAACGTGGAAATTGAAACGGTGGATGCCTCCGAACGCTTCCTGGCGGCTCTGGACGGAGAAAGCGATCCGGAAAAGAAACGCCGCATTATCGGAGGCCAGTTCATCGACGTTTTCTGGGATGCCGTGGGAGACGCGGAAATGCTCGCTCAGGGCACCCTGTACCCGGACGTGATCGAAAGCGCCTCCAACGCCAAATCCAAGGCCTCCGTCATCAAGACCCACCACAATCGCGTGGAACGCGTGCTGGAACTCCAGGCGCAGGGGAAAGTACTGGAACCCTTGGCGGAACTGTTCAAGGACGAGGTGCGGGAACTGGGCGCCTCCATGGGCATCCCGCATGACATTCTGTGGCGCCACCCATTCCCCGGCCCCGGCCTGGCCGTGCGCTGCCCCGGCGTAGTCACCAAAGAACGCCTGGACATCATCCGGGAATGCGATGCCATTTTCATCGGCAATCTGAAAAAATACGGCTGGTACGACAAAGTCTGGCAGGCCTATGCCGGCCTCATCCCCGTAAAAACGGTGGGAGTGAAGGGGGACGAACGCTCCTATGAATGGGCTACCAACCTGCGCGCCATCGTGTCGGAAGACGCCATGACGGCGGACTGGGTGGAACTCCCCCCGGCCCTGCTGAGGGAAACCAGCAACCGCATCCTCAATGAAGTAAAGGGCATCAACCGCGTCCTTTACGATATTTCCACCAAGCCCCCGGCTTCCATTGAGTGGGAATAATTTCGTAGAGCCACTTTCCCGGCTGTAGAGCCGTAAAAGTCTGATTTTTGCGAAGTTGTGGCAACGATTTGGCAACAAAATTTCATTATTCATAAGTAAAGAGCTAACTGATTTTGATTAAGTCAGTTAGCTCTTTTTTGTTTAGCCTATTTGGATTATTGTGAATTTTTTGTAAATAATCGAGAAATTCGTAAAAAATAGGGTGTCAAAACGCCTTAAAAATGGCGGTATATATAGGGGGATAAATTTGGTGACTTATTCATCATCCTCTTTCAAAGTTTCTGCGAGCATATCACTAAGTCCCTGTGACGGCACTTTCGCCCATCGCTGGACTACTTCTCCTTGGGAGCTATGACAGGAGCGTGCCACGCTCCTGTGGATGGCAAACAAGGCAAAAGTGGTGATGGTAAAGATGACCACCACCACTGCCGTACCCATTACCGCATCCCCCGTTTCCATCGAAAAATCCGCAGATTTGGAGATGGATGGCAGAGAGGATTTTCAAAATTCTCTCTGCTTTGTGGGCGGCGGCATTGAAGCAGATACGGTTGCTGAAAGGCTGTCGGTCACACCGGCTTTTGAGGATGTGGGTACTACCCGCAAGCCGAAAAAGGCTGCAAGGCTTCTGCAGAAGCCGCACACCCCCTCGGAGAGCGCAATGCTCTTTTGATGGCTCTGCTGTCAAAAGTGCTTTTGCGTTACTTTTGACAAAAGTAACAAAACCCGCCGCCGAGCGGCGAAAATCGTTTTATCTCAACAAGGCAGAAATTGGAGGTGATTGCTTATAAAAAGAACCATCAGCGCAATGTCCGGTGACGGTGTGGTTGCTCACAACCGCCGAACCTACTTCGCAGAGAATGTTGACCCAACCCGTACACATCTGAACATCGAATACCGCTATACCCCCATCGAACAGGCGTACCACGGATTGTTTGATGAAGCACTGGCAGAGTTCAATGCCAAGCAAAAACGCAAAGACCGCTGTATCGAAAACTATTATGAAAAAATACGTGATGGCAAACAGGAGAAAACCTTTTACGAGGTCATTTTCCAAATCGGCAATAAGGATGATATGGGCGTTGTCGGAGAAAACGCAGAGCTGGCAAAGACTGTACTGGACAAATTTTATCATAGCTTTCTTGAACGAAATCCCCAGCTCCATGTATTCTCAGCTCATCTGCACATGGATGAGGCAACGCCACATCTGCATATCGACTTCATTCCTTTCACCACAGAAAGCAAACGAGGCTTGTCTACCCGTGTGTCGTTAAAGCAAGCTCTCGCAGACCAAGGTATCACCGGCGAGGGGCGTTCTCTGACGGAGCGTGACCTGTGGGTGCAGAAGGAAAAAGAAGCACTTGCATAGCTGATGCTGGAACACGGCATTGAGTGGGAGCAGAAAGGTGAACATCGTGAGCATCTGAGTGTTCTTGAATACAAACGAGAACAGCGCACACAGGAGCTTGCCGAACTGACACAGCAGGCAGAGCAGAAAACGAAAGAGGTATCTGCCTTAGAAAAGAAAGTGGAAAAGGTCAAAAAGCAAAATGTTGACATTACAGCGATCGAGAAAATCGAGGCAAAACCGGCATTGCTTTCCTCTAAGGTAACATTGGAAGTTTCCGAATATGAACAACTGAAAACTGCTGCTAAAAAGTATATTGCCCAAGAAAAGAAAGAAACGAAATTGCAAAAAGCGTTGGATTCGGCATATAAGCTGATTGCTGAATTGAAATCTCAGATTGCCACGCTTACCCAAGAATTGACCAAATTCAAATCTGTCCGAAATAGGCTCAATACGGCAAACGTGGAGCAAGAGAATGAACGTCTCCGCAGTAGGCTTCGCACCTATGAGGAAGTCATTTCCCATAACAATCTGTGGGATTTGTTCCGTCCCAGTCGCAATAAAAACCGCAACCGGGACGATGCCCGCTGATAGCGTGTAGAGCCGTAAAAAACGAAATTTTCCGAATGGGAGCGAGCCGAATGAAATCCGTATTGTTTGGCTCAATCCCATCGGAAAATCCATCACTTTTTACGGGTGTAGAGCCGTGAAAAAATCTCAAAAATCGGAGGTATTTATGAAAACAGGTCTTACCAAGCGGCAGAAAACAACAAGCATCTATTTTGATGAGGATAGCCCCGTGATTGAGGTCTGCACCTACAACACCGATCTCAAAAACCGGCTGACCACCTTTGCCGGGTTATACCCCCACGAATGTAAGCTCATCGACGATGACGAGCAGGGCTGTAAAACCTTTGAAGTCAAGAAAGGTCGCTTTGGCTTTAAGCTGACGGAACCCTATTCCGAGGAACGTCGCAAGGCTGCCGGTGAGCTGGCGAAGAAACACACCAAAAATCTAAGGAGGAATGAACAGTGAAGATTGTATCTTGCAAATTCAATATGGATACCGCTTGCGTGGAGCTGAAGTATTCTGATGGTACGATGATTGCCATTGATATCATTGCCGTGGAAAACGAGGTTGCAGACAATATGTATCAACGGTCGGAGCTAGACTGGCTGATCTACAATGCACCGTTGGAGTACGCCGATCTGATACTCAACGGCGACCCAGAGAAGTATCTGAAAGCGGTCACGCAGTATAAGCCGTTGGATAGCTGACACGAAAACAGCCCGTAAAAAAGTCAAATTTTACGGGCTGTGATTGTTACTTTTCTGTGAACCCACTTGACAAAGTTCGTTTAAACGAATATAATTATAATGTGTTTTTATATCCACGATAAGATGAGGTGTTTTGCTATGAAAGGCTATATTACAGTTCAAGAAGCTGCTGAAAAATGGGAAATTGCTCCGCGCTAGGTTCAGATATTATGCAAAGCAAATCGAATTGTTGGAGCTACTCGCATGAGTCGCATTTGGATTATTCCCGAAAATGCAGAAAAGCCGACAAACGATAAAAGAAAGGTAGCGAACAGTAATGATTAACCTGACTGAATTGCAAAACCTTGTAGATCGTTTTCATACTAATATCGATTTCTATAAGGACGCAAGAAACGCTTACAATGAACATTCTTGCCGAATCGAATACATTGATCCTCTTTTAAAACTTTTGGGCTGGGATGTGGCGAATGAAAAAGGACTGGCACCTCAATATCGAGAAGTCATTGCTGAGAATTATTCCACACGAACCGATCGCCCTGACTATACCATTACGCTTAGAGGTGTACCTAAATTCTTTGTAGAAGCAAAGAAGCCTGCAGTGGATATTACCAGAGATGCAGATCCGGCAATCCAGACCAGGAAGTATGGTTGGAATGCAAAGCATCGTCTGGCTGTTCTCACAAATTTTGAATATCTTGCAATCTATGACACCTGCCACATTGCCCACGAAGATGACGGATGTGCCGTGGCAAGATACCGATTGTACCATTACACCGAGTATGTTGAGAAGATCGAAGATATTGCAAGATTGATCGCAAGAGACACTGTTTACTCTGGAGATTTTGACACTTATTTGGATGCAAACTTCCCCGCAACCGGAGGACAAACTCAACAGGTTGATGAGCTTTTTCTTTCGCAAATCAACGATTGGCGTGTAGCACTTAGCAACGAACTGTATGCTAAAGATGGTCGATTTGCATCGTTAGAAGTACTAAATGATGTTGTCCAAGAGTTTATTAATCAAATTGTTTTCTTGAGAATTTGCGAAGATAATAATCTGCCGCTGTACCACAAATTGAAAGATACCATTACCGATGATGCTCAACTGCAATCCAAACTGGAGGAGTTATTCCGTTTTGCTGATCGACGCTATAATTCTGGAATGTTTTCCGGTGAAGACATTATTTTTGATCTTTCCTGCGAAGTAATCAAGAGCATGATTGAGGATTTGTATTATCCTCAAAGTCCTTATCTGTTTAATATTATTGAGCCTAATTTGCTCGGAAAAATCTACGAGATGTTCTTGACTGAACAGTTAGTGCTGCTTGAAAATAATATAATCGGTCTTGGTAAGAAGAAAGATTGCCAAAACAGATCTGTCGTTACCACACCCACGGAAATCGTTAAGTATATGGTCGATAAAACGCTTTCCAAAGTGTGTCAAGGAAAAACTCCTTCTGAAATATTGAACATCCATGTAGCTGACATTGCCTGTGGGTCTGGCATTTTCTTGGAAGAAGCATTTGCCTTTTTGCAGGATCACTGCGTACAATGGTACATTAGCAACGGGCAAATAGACCATTTGATTGAGACGGGTATTGATTTATACAAACTGCCCCTTCAAGAGAAAAAAGACATTCTTTGCTCCTGCATTTATGGTATAGACATTGACATCCATGCTGTTGAAGTAGCCAAGTTTTCTTTGTTAATCAAACTGATTGAAGATGAAACAGAACCTTCTGTGGCAGAAGTCGTTCCGATTCTTCCTGATCTCAGTGACAATATTCAATTTGGTAATTCCCTTATCAGCCAAACTGAATTGAATGGAATTAACGGTGCCAACCATCAGATAATGGAGATTGCCCCCTTTGATTGGAATACAATTAACAACGGATGTGGATTTGATGTAATCATCGGTAACCCTCCGTATGTAAATACCGAGGGAATGCATGCCCTATTACCGAGTGCAGAAGTAGAAGTTTACAAAAAGAAGTACAAGACATCACACAAGCAATTTGACAAATATTTCATTTTCATAGAACAGGCCATCAACAAGATAAAAGAGACCGGCTTGGTGTGCTATATAGTTCCTAACAAATTCTTCAAGATTGGTGCTGGTGAAAAACTGCGTAACCTGATCGCCAAAGAACGGATGCTCGTTAGTTTGGATGACTTTGGAGATGCACAGCTGTTTGACGATAAAACCATCTACAGTTCTATTCTTTTGCTGTCCAAGGAAAAACATACAACATTTGTTTATAGCAGTGTAGATTCCGCCAATAAATTATGGGCAGGTGAAGAAATTGACGCAGTAGAGCTTTCATCTACTGTTCTTAATGAATTACCGTGGAGATTGACAACAGATTTGGACTTTCTTAAGATGCTTCAAAAAATAGATGCTGTTGCGGTTCCAATCACTAAACACGCAGATATTTTCACTGGAATACAAACAAGTGCGGAACAAAAACGCACATATTGGTTCTCTGACGAAGAGATAATCAGTGAGACAGACGATTGCTATGCAATTCAAAGAGATGGAAGAACCTTTTCGATTGAAAAGAGGATACTTCGTCCGTATTTTAAACCAGTCAAGAAATCTGAGAAAAAGCAAAACACATACAGCTATTTAACAACAAACAAGCATATTATTTTCCCCTACGATTCCACTGGTAAAGTAATTCCATTGGATGAACTTCAAACGAATTATCCGGGAGCATACAAATATCTTTTGGCGAACTACGAAGTGTTGGCACCTAAAGGAATTGTCTCAGGTGGAAAACGAGATGTAAACTATGCAACGGCAGATACCTGGTATCGCTATGGTCGCCATCAGGCATTAACAGCATTTAATAAAAGAAGGAAACTCATTGTAGGAATTCTGAGCAAAGATCCTATGTATGCTCTTGACACAAACGACTATTTAATTGCATCGGGAGACACCGCTGGATACTGTGCTGTCTGTGAGCAAAAGGATAGTCCTTACGCATTGGAATACATTCAAGCTTGGTTAACAAACGAGTATACGGAGAGAATTTTGCAAATCATTGGTAGCGATTTTGAGAATGGATTTTATTCCAGAGGTAGATCTGTTCTTGTAACACTGCCGTTTGTAGAGTTGGATTTCGATGATTCAAAGCAGAAAAGCATCTACGATAGAGTTGTCGAAGCCACACGAGAAGTTTATCGTATCAATGAAGAACTCAACAGTCAGCCCGCAAAACGCATTGTAGCTACACTACAAAGGCAGAAAGAAAGTTTGATTTCTGAGATTCAAGGATTGATTGTTTCTGTATATAGACTTGAATTCTAAAAGAGGTATTAATAATGAGACTCAAAAAGGATAGTTCAGAGCAGAAATTAAGAGGAGCGTATTATACACCATTGCAGCTTGCAGATGCTATGGTGGAGCTTTTTGCGTCTCAAAATATCTCTACCGTTTTAGAACCAAGTTGTGGTGACGGAGTATTTCTTGATGCGCTCCAGAACCTTAATCTGCCGAATAAGGTGGATAAACTAACCGCTGTTGAAATTGAACCTGACGAAGCTGAGAAAGTTCGTGATAGGTACTCTGAATTTAAACAAATTGAAGTTTGCAACGAAGACTTTTTTGACTTCTATAATCGCGTTCTTGGAAAGGAACAGTACGATTTGATTTTAGGCAATCCTCCTTATATTCGCTATCAATATCTGAAAGAAAGCCAACGTGAAATACAATCTCAAATTTTGACTTCACATGGTATGAAAGCAAATAAGCTAATAAATGCGTGGGTTGCATTTATCGTAGCTTGTGTACAGCTCCTGTCAGAAAAGGGAAAGATTGTCTTTGTTATTCCGGCTGAAATACTTCAAGTTGCGTACGCAGAGGATTTGCGCCTATATTTATCTAATAATCTTGCAAAAATCACCCTAATCACATTTGAACAGCTTGTATTCCCTGATATTGAGCAAGAAGTTGTTGTATTTATTGGAGAGAAAGGCGAAGAAGAAAAAGGAATTCGCATAATCGAAATGAATGACCTGAGTGGTTTTTCGAAGTTGGATCTATCTCAAAATGGATTTCAAAAGTTGCAGCATGTCAAGGAAAAGTGGACCAAATACTTTGTGGATGCAGAAGAAATGGCTCTTATTCAGAAGCTTCGTGCAGATGAACGTTTTGGCAAATTCTCCGAATATGGAATTATAAATGTCGGAATTACAACAGGCAACAACGGTTACTTTTCCATAACAGAAGAAATCTCCGAGCAATATCAGTTGTGCAATGTAACCTTCCCTCTGATTGGAAGAAGTTCTCATGCTCATGGAATATATTTCACAGCGGAAGATTGGGAAGATAATAAAGCATCGGGAAAACGAGCAAGACTAATTAGCTTTCCTGAGATTCCGTATGATGAGTATCCCGTCAAACATAAAGAGTATATTTCTATTGGCGAGTCAAACGGCGAACACGAAGGATACAAATGCTCCATCCGAGATAGGTGGTACATTGTTCCTTCTGTATGGGTTCCGGATGCATTTTTCTTGAGAAGAAATAACTTTTATCCAAAGTTTGTGTTGAATCAATGTAATGCAGTCTCTACGGACACAATGCACCGCATGAAATTTAATGATGATGTTGACCCTCTGAATATTCTTCTTGCTTATTACAACAGCATTTCCTTCGCCTTTACTGAAATTTGCGGACGCAGCTATGGCGGCGGTGTACTTGAAATCTTACCCGGAGAAATGGGCAGTATTCTGCTTCCAAAGGTCGAATGGATTGATCCTGCACTTAGGAATAGGCTACTTGCCCATATTGATGCTATCGTTCGCAATGATGAAGACATAGAACTTGCACTGGATACTGTTGACAAAGAACTACTTGTAGATACATTAGGAATTGATCCTAAGATATGTCATAAATGCCGTGCTATATGGAAAAAGATGCAAAAAAGAAGATTAGGGCGAGGATACAACGAAAATTCTGACTAATTATTTGAGAAGGGAGTGAAGTTAAATGGAGTGGACGGGTTGCCTGAGTATATTGCAGGGATATTTAGAGAATAGCCCGCTGATTGTTTTGGGTTCAGGCGCTTCTATGCCATATGGACTTCCTTCCATGGGAATGCTTGCTGAAGAAATAAAAAAATCTGATGGTGTTCATTCTGATCCTGAGTATGATGCGTTATGTACAGCTATGGATAGCTTAGGCCTTGAAGGTGCAATAGATTCGGTAGCATTACTGCCTTGTACATTAAGTGAGATACGACGTATTGTTTGGCAAACAGTGAATACCTGTGATCTATCATATTTTGATCAAAATCCTACATCTCCACCGCAAGCATTGGTTGAACTTCTTCACAAGGTACTTGCACCGACTCCAAATAAGGCAGTAATAGTGACAACCAATTATGATCGCTTAGCTGAATATTCTGCAGATCAAACTGGGGCAACTACCGTAACTGGCTTTGAAGGATGTTTGATTAAAAAATTAGAATTACCTAATTCTCAACTGAAAATACGTCGCACTCGTGCACGTGAGCGTATTGTCGATATTTGGAAAGTACATGGCTCATTGGACTGGTTTGTAGTTCCCGATGGTACCATAGCAGCTTTCCCTTTGAGCCGTAATATTCCAAACACTTTACAACCACTCATTATTCCTCCCGGAAAAGAAAAGTATAGTGCAACACATGATGAACCATATAGAACTGTTATTTCGGAAGCGGATAATGCATTTGTTCAAGCTGGTGCATATTTATGTGTTGGATATGGATTTAATGATGAACATATTCAACCAAAACTTTTAGCTCAAATTTCTAAGGGGAAACCAATAGTTGTTCTTGCAAGAACCATGACTCCGGCTTGTCGAAAGCATATCGTTGATGCAGGAATTAATAAATTCTTGATTTTCGAATATGCAGACGACACACATACAAAAGTATATGGTAATGGATGGGAAGAAACCTATGACGGTCAATATTGGCTGTTAGATAATTTCCTGAAGATTTGGTAAGGAGGGATTGAATGAGCATATTTGAATATACATCCGAGGAATTGTTGGGTACTGTCGAAAGTGTAGATACCTCTACTATTATTGTAAAAGTTGAAAACGATGATAAACTGCGTGGACTTCAAGTGAATCATTTAATCTGTATCCAGAGTTCAAAAATTGGTCAACACTTGATTGGTCTGGTGTCAAAAATCATTCGCAAGTCAGCATATAGTGATCCTACAGCAGATATTTCCCCTGAACTTGGATTTAATATCATAAAAGTTATACTTATAGGAACTCACTTTGATCGATCAGCTGGAAAAGAAAATGTATTCAGACGTTCATTGGCAACAATTCCAACGATAAATGCAGAGTGTCATCTCATCCACGGGGATCGGCTAAAACAATTTATGCAAGCAATATCCTCCATCCCCACAGGAGAAGATGCTGTCAGCTTACAAATCGGCAACTATTCGATTGACGAAGATGCTACGGCATGGCTAAACGGAAATAAGTTGTTTCAGCGACACGCAGTAATTGTAGGCAGTACCGGTTCAGGTAAATCATGGTGTGTAGCTAAAATTCTTGAGCAAGTTGCAGCTCTCAAATCCGCAGATGCAATACTGTTCGACATACACGGGGAGTATTCTCCTTTACAGGGAGATAGTTTTACCCACCTCAAAGTAGCTGGTCCTAATGATGAGATACAGGAAGGTATGTTATTCCTTCCTTATTGGCTCCTGACTTATGAGGAAATGCTGTCTCTTATGCTTGATCGAAGTGATAACAATGCGCCGAATCAAGCAATGATGTTTAGTAGTGCTGTAATTGATAGAAAGAAAGAATTTCTAAGAAATGCAGATAAAACAGAGATGGAAGCAAATATCACGTTGGACAGCCCCATCCCTTATAGCCTCGATAACTTGCTCGATTTTTTGAAATCCAAAGATACTGAAATGGTTTCTGGTGCAAGAGGCGAAAAACAAGGTACATACTTTGGGAAATTGACTCGCTTTATTCAACGTTTGGAGACCAAACAAAAAGATAAAAGATTAAACTTTATGTTTTCATCCGATGAACAGTTGCTTAGCTATGATTACATGGGTGAACTGTGCAGCAAGTTAATGTTACCTTCTGTTTCCGGAAAGAACGGTGTAAAAATTATAGATTTTTCGGAAGTTCCGTCTGATATTCTACCGTTGATAGTGTCTCTTATTGCCCGTGTTATCTTTTCTGTGCAACAATGGACAATTGCTGATCATCGCCATCCGATTGCAATCTTCTGTGATGAAGCACACCTTTACATTCCCGCAAATACAGAAAAGAGTATTGATGATGCAAGTTTGGTAACATTTGAACGCATCTCAAAGGAAGGTAGAAAGTATGGAATAGGTTTAGTCGTAATTTCTCAACGACCTTCCGAAGTGAATCGAACTGTACTGAGTCAAAGCAACAATTTTATTGCTATGCGACTGACAAATGTAGATGACCAGTCTGTTGTAAAACGTCTCTTACCAGATAGTTTAGGAGACTATGCGGAGATGTTGCCTATCTTGGATATAGGAGAAGCCTTAGTAGTTGGTGATGCAAGCTTACTACCCAGCAGAATCCGTATAGCTCCGCCTAATATGAAACCTCGAAGTGCTACTATTGATTCTTGGGATGAATGGTCAAAAGAGTCAACTACAGTAGATATTGCAAGTGCAATAGAGGCTTTGAGAAAACAGTCAAAGTAAATGTTATGAAGATAAATACAAATTTAGTTAAAGTCAAAGCATATACAGATGCAATAAAGCCAAGTCTTTTAAAACACTCTCAGGAATATAGAGTGCTTGCAACGTTGCGTTACCTGTATCCAATAAAATTTGATAAAATGGTTCCGGGAGAAGCTCCGGATCTTCAAGACTATGAAAATGGCATTGGTATCGAAGTAACCATAGCAGTGAATGAAAATGATATGAGAGCATCCCGTGCTTTTTCTGAACTGTATCAAGGTGAGCAGAATAATACAAAAAACGCAAAAAAACAATTGAATCAAGCGGCTATGCTTTTGTCCATCTTGTGGATAAAAAGGTTGCAATATCCACATCAGGGACTGCAGATGGAGAAAAGTACTTTTTCCAAGAAAGCATCCGAAGAAAGACGAAAAAATTGGAGCAGTATAAAAACAATTCTTCGAATTTTAAGAAAATTGGACTTGCAATAATTCTATCTGAAATACCGACCTCATACGCTGAAACAAAACTTTCCGAATGGCTTTCAGAGTCATTGAAAGAGTCGGATAACCTATTTTGTGATTTCCCATCGTTTTTGTATTTATTACGATGTTCAGAAAAACACTACGGAGTGGGAGTAAAGCTTCCGCACCCTGTTGACGGCCGTTCAGCAGGGTGCCTCCGCTCCTCCTCTCCGGTAACAAAAATCAAGAAAGGAGAAAATAATGACTGAACTGGAAAAATGCATGGCGGGCGAATGGTACGACTGCCATGACAAGGTGTTTCTGGAATTCAAGAATAAGACGCATCGGCTCCTGATGAAATACAATTCCCTGCCTTACGACCATAAGGAGGAAAAGCGCCAGGTGCTCAAGGAAATGCTGGGCAGCGTCGGCACCAAGGTCTCCATCGGCCATTCCTTCATCTGCGATTACGGCCGCAACATCCATATCGGGAACAACGTCACCGTCAATACGGGCTGCACGTTCGTGGACTGCAACAGGATCACCATCGGCAACAATGTGCTGATCGCCCCCAACGTACAGATTTACACCGCTACACACCCCATTGAGCTGAATGAACGCCTCACTCCCGTGGAAACGGATGAAGAAATCGAATACATCCGCCATACCTACGCTCTTCCCGTAACGATAGAAGACGGTTGCTGGATTGGCGGCGGCGTCATTATCCTGCCCGGCATTACCATCGGAAAAGGAAGCGTCATCGGAGCCGGGAGCGTGGTCACCAAAAATATTCCTCCCGACAGCCTGGCGGCGGGGAACCCCTGCAAGGTTATTCGTAAAATCAACGGAAGTCGGGAACAATGATCAAGCTGATCGCTTTTGATCTGGACGGAACCATTGGGGACACGGTCCCCATGTGCATCAGGGCATTTGAAAAAGCAGTTTCTCCCTATGCCGGACACACGCTGAGCGAACGGGAAATCACGCAGACTTTCGGCCTGAATGAAGTAGGAATGATCAAGAAAGTCGCTGGAGAAAAATGGCGGGAAGCTCTCCATGATTTCTACCCGGTTTATGAAGAAATGCATCAATTATGCCCGTCTCCGTATGAAGGTATACGTGAATTGATAAAAACCTTGCAAAAGGCTGGCGTGCTTGTCGCCCTGATTACCGGGAAGGGAGACAAAAGCTGCCGCATCACGCTTGAGCAATTCGGCATGCGGAATTTGTTCTGTTCCATCAAGACCGGAACGGAAGATAAACCAAACAAGGCGGAAGCCATTGAAGAACTTCTGCATGACTTCCGCTTGAACAAAGATGAATTTTACTATATCGGGGATGCGGTTTCGGATGTGGCCGCCTGCAACAAAGCGGGGGTGACCTGCCTGTCCGCCGCCTGGGCAACGACCGCAGATGTCAGCGGATTGAAAAAAGCCAACCCCTCAAAGGTTTTTCCCAGCATAAAGGAATTGACATTATTCCTGTCCATTGAGAAATAATTAGAAGATACTCCTCACTTGGATAAGGAAAACATGATGGAAAAATTTCAAAACCTGGCCCTTCTAATTGATGCTGAAAACATTGCTCTGGATAAGCTTGAAAGCGTCATTCAGAAAACATCTGCATATGGCCGTATCGTGATTCAAAGAGCCTACGGCGACTGGAGCAAGGAAAGTTTAAAAAACTGGAAAGACTCGCTAAACCGGTTTGGGATAAAAGCGCAGCAGCAATTTAATTACACTCCCAAAAAAAACTCAACGGATATGGCGTTGACTATTGACGCCTTGGATTTATTGTATCAATCATCTTACGATGCCCTTGCCATTGTTTCGAGCGACTGCGATTTCACTCCCGTTTCCATATATGTCAGGGAACATGGTATTTATGTAATCGGTATCGGAGAGAAGAAAACTCCAGAGGCTTTCAAAAAAAGCTGCAATAAATTTATTTTATTAAAAACTGCTGACTCTAAAACAGATAATACACTACAAAATAAACCTTCTCAATCTGGATCAGAAAAACGGAAAAAAATCCCTGAGTCTGTTCATAGATTACTTAAGGAGGCATTTGAAATACACAACAAAGAAGGATGGGTAGCTTTATCCCGGGCAGCATCTTACGTTAAAGAAAAACAGCCCGATTTTTCTTTAAAAGAATATTATTCTCAATTTTATAAACTCATTCAGGATTTTCAGGAAAAATACACACTTGATAAATCACACACAAAATACCTATGCAAATAAAATTGTAGAATTACCTTCTATAAGTCTATTAACCTGATCCTATCCTGGGACAGGAAATAAATTCCTGTTTTTTATACACTCATTTAACACAAAAAAGCCTCTGCTGCCATGGATACCGGCGCCGTCATCCTCACCTCCTTTCTCTCCACCATTCCCGTTTATCTTTTCTTTGCTACGGGTTTCTATCTGCGCCACAAGCAAGTCATCCAGGCAGACCACGACGCGCCCATCATGCGCATCGCGATGGATGTGGCCTATCCCTGCCTCGTCTTCCACAGTATCATGAAGTACATGGTGCTCTCCGGAAATGAGACGCTCAGCAGCGTTTCCTTTTCCCTCCAGGCCATTTCAGCCGGGGCCCTGGAACTTCTGCTGGGCATCGCAGCTGCATGGCTGGTCGCTAAACTGCTGCGCATGCGCATCGGCACGGGCCTGCGTACGTTCACCCTGACGGCGGGAGTGCAGAACTACGCTTTTTTCGTCATTCCCATCATCCAGATGCTGTTTACCGCCGGCAACGACCCCACGCTGGGCGTCCTTTTCGTCCACAATGTAGGATGTGAACTGGTCGTCTGGAGCATCGGCGTTATCATTATCGCAGGCGGTCCGGGCAACCTGAACATGGGCGTCTTTTTCCGCGGGCCCCTGCTGGCCGTCATCGTGGGTCTGGCGCTCGCCTGGTCCGGCCTGGGAACCTATGTGGCCCAACCGCCCCTGATGAAGACTTTTGAAATGATCGGCAACTGCGCCACGCCCCTGTGCCTGATCCTGTTCGGATGTTCCATGCGGGATTTATGGCATAACATGAAGTGGGAACCCAAACCCATCATCTGCGGCCTGCTGACGCGGCTGGGGCTGGCCCCTGCACTGCTGCTCCTGATGGCTTATTTCCTTCCGGTGGATGATTATATCAAGCGCGTCATCATCATCCAGGCAGCCATTCCCTCCGCCGTCATTCCGGTCATTCTGGCCAAACGTTTCGGAGGCCATCCGGACCTGGGCACTCAAATCCTGCTGACAACGACGGTGGCTTCCTTCCTCACACTGCCCTGCTGGCTGGCTCTTGGTTCCACCCTGGTCGTACCATTGTATTAACGGGATAATGGCGACATCAATCCCCGGATGACCTGGAACGGCCCGCTTGCCCAACATCTTCCGCTTTTCCGGAGGATTCCATTCCCGGTGTCCTGCCACTTGATGGAAATAAAACCAGTCTGCAAGGTTCGGCGGCGGAACAATTTCCCTGCTGAAATATCCGCATCCTTTCCGTCTCTATCCTGCATTCCATGCTGAATGCTTCCCTACCTTTGGGTTGACTCCCCAGTCGGATATGTATTGAAT
>ENA-OYAO01000003-OYAO01000003.1-human-gut-metagenome-genome-assembly--contig:-NODE-3-length-139926-cov-13.045971_pt1 | contig 139926 bp, 117 predicted proteins | sample MGYA00243429_ERZ652822 | MGnify/ENA primary metagenome ERZ652822 (study PRJEB26926, sample SAMN06164533) | human gut metagenome | biome: ENVO:00009003; feature: ENVO:2100002; material: ENVO:00002003... | reverse complement strand
ATCTACACTTATGCGATCGTCGGCAGCGTCAGATGTGTATAAGAGACAGATCTTTTAATTCTTAATTTTTAATTTATTAAATAGTGTCTTCTTCGTGCAAAGCCGGATCGTAAAGCATGGCTGTACAAATACAGAACTTACGGTTCTTCGCCACTAATATATCGTGATTGATACAGCCTTCACAACCTTTCCAAAAGGCCTCATCATCAGTCAGTTCATTGAAAGTTACAGGAACATATCCCAGTTCTGTATTCATTTTCATTACCGCCGCGCCACTGGTCAGACTGAATATCTTTGCTTTAGGCCATCGTAGACGTGCCAATCGGAACGAAGCCGCCTTTATACGCTTGGCCAAACCTATTCCACGATAATTAGGATGCACAATCAATCCCGAGGTTGCTACATATTGCTTGTTTCCCCATGACTCAATATAGGTAAATCCTGCAAAATCATCTCCACATAAAGCAATAATCGCCTTTCCTTCTTTCATCTTTGTAGTCACATATTCATGTGTGCGTTCTGCAATGCCTGTTCCGCGTACCTTAGCAGCTTCTCTAATAGTATCTAAAATTTTATCAACGTAAACTTCATGTGAGGCATCTGCCACCATCACATCCACTTGTTTAGCATCCATCTCCTTTTTTATCTATTATTATATTATTGTATATTCGGTATAATCAATGAAAGTGCATTCTTCACTCCCGCTCTTGTGCAACCTTCACGAATGACAAGCATAATAGTATCATCACCAGCAATAGTTCCCAATATTTCATCAAAGTTCCGGTTATCAATATCATAAGCCAAACTACTAGCATATCCGGGACGAGTCTTGATTACTGCCAGATTAGCCGAAAATTCAATGGAAATAAATCCATTATGCATCAACATCTCACTGGCCGAATGTTGCTCAGTCATACGTTTGTACATGGTATTGTTTGGTAATACATATACATAATTTCCGTTCATACTGGCTGCCTTCGCCACTTTCAACTGCTTCAAGTCACGAGACAAAGTAGCTTGGGTCAATTGGAATCCTTCTTTCGCCAATTCCTGCAACAACTCTTCCTGGCTACCTACTTCCTTACTCGAAATAATAATCTTAATGGCATCAAGTCTGCTATTCTTGCTCTTCATACTGCATAATTATTCTAATTCGGCTGCAAAATTACAGAATATTCGGGAATATAGATACAAAAAAGAGAATATTTTTGCGACTTTATGCATATTTTCAATAAAGCTTTTATCTATCATCCCAAGAATAAACCAAAATCATACCAAATTTTTCTTTTCAATGCAATCTTCTTAAAAAGACGGTAATATTATGTTTTACGACAGGTACAACCAAATCCAACAGTTATAATATCAAAAAAACAAGGACGACTTTCGGGGAATAAACTATTTTTGCATCACTATTAATTCCTTAAAATCAAAAAATAAAGGCATGGAACACACTTATTTCTTTGCGGTAGACCTGGGAGCCACCAGCGGACGTACCATCTTAGGTTGCCTGGGAGAAGGCAAAATGGAGTTGAAAGAACTGACTCGTTTCCCTAACCATATTATAGAAACCGGAGGACATTGTTATTGGGATATTTATGCCTTATACAATGAAATTATCAAGGGACTGAAAGTGGTAGCCAAAGACAATCTGCCTATCCAGTCTATCGGTATTGATACTTGGGGGGTGGATTTCGTATTAGTGGGCAAAGATGGAGAGTTACTCCGCAATCCTTATTGTTATCGCGACCCTCACACAATAGGTGCACCCGAAGAATATTTTACCCATATTCCCCGTGAACGAGTATATGACATCACTGGAATCCAGATTATGAATTTCAATTCCTTGTTCCAATTATCAACACTCCACCGCAATCATTGCTCGGCCTTGGAAGCAGCAGATAAAATACTGTTTATGCCGGATGCTTTAAGTTATATGCTGACCGGTAAAATGGTAACAGAATATACCATCGCTTCTACTTCCCAGATGTTGAATCCGCGCACCAAATGCTTCGAAAAGGAACTACTGGATGTAGCAGATATCAAGAAAGAACAGTTCGGCCGTTTTGTTTTTCCAGGGGAACCTATTGGAGTGCTGACAGAAGAAGTGCAAAAAATTACAGGTCTGGGAGCTATTCCTGTTATTGCCGTTGCCGGTCATGACACAGGTTCAGCCGTAGCTGCCGTACCGGCACAAAACGAAAAATTCGCATATCTGAGTTCCGGCACGTGGAGCTTGATGGGGATTGAAGTGAAAGATGCTATTATAAATAAGGAAAGCTTTGAACAGAACTTCACCAACGAAGGAGGTGTGGAAGGAACGACCCGGTTCCTGAAAAATATCTGTGGCATGTGGTTGTTGGAACGTTGCCGCAAAGAATGGGAAGCAACCAACAACTATTCTTATACAGAACTGATAGATGCAGCCCTGGCAGTTCCCGCTTTCCGCAGTGTCATCAATCCCGATGCTCCCTGCTTCGCCAATCCGTCATCTATGATTCAAGCCATCGGACATTATTGCAAAGAAACCAACCAACCTGTACCACAGAGTTATGGCGAAATCACTCGTTGTATTTTCGATAGTCTTGCCCTGCGCTACAAACAAGTATTCGGCTATTTGCAACAAATGGCCCCGTTCCCCATCGAAAAGCTGCACATTATCGGTGGAGGCTCACGAAACAATTTGTTAAACCAATTCACTTGCAACGCAGTGGGCGTACCTGTTATAGCAGGTCCCAGTGAAGGAACAGCTATCGGCAACATTATGTTACAGGCAAAAGCCAACGGGCTGGTAAACGATATTGCGGCTATGCGCCAACTAATCAGCACTTCCATAGAAACCGTTTCTTTTGAGCCCCAGCAAGCAGAAGAATGGGAAGAAGCATATAAGAAGTATTTAGCTCATTATAGAGAAGATATTTAATATTCACCTTGAAATTTATTCATTAAATAAACAAATAATATCATGAAAGAAGAATTGATTAATAAAGCGTATGAGATTGCAAAAGAACGTTATGCCGCTGTAGGTGTTGACACAGAAAAAGTAATGGAAACCATGCAGAATTTCCATCTGTCACTGCATTGCTGGCAAGCAGATGATGTAACCGGTTTCGAAGTTCAGGCAGGTTCATTGACCGGTGGTATCCAGGCTACAGGTAACTATCCCGGCAAAGCTCGCAACATCGACGAACTGCGTGCAGACATTCTGAAAGCTGCTTCATATATACCAGGTACTCACCGTTTGAATCTGCACGAAATTTATGGCGACTTTCAAGGAAAAGTCGTAGATCGTGACGAAGTAGAACCCGAACATTTCAAAAGTTGGATTGAATGGGGTAAGGAAAACAACATGAAACTGGATTTCAACTCTACTTCATTCTCCCATCCCAAAAGCGGTGATCTGTCTTTGTCAAATCCCGATGAAGGTATCCGCAACTTCTGGATTGAACATACTAAACGTTGCCGTGCCGTAGCCGAAGAAATGGGTAAAGCTCAAGGCGATCCTTGTATCATGAACCTGTGGGTACACGATGGCAGCAAAGACATCACTGTAAACCGCATGAAATATCGTGCTTTGTTAAAAGACTCTCTGGATCAGATTTTCGCAACAGAATACAAGAACATGAAAGACTGTATCGAATCCAAAGTATTCGGTATCGGACTGGAAAGCTATACAGTGGGGTCTAATGATTTCTATATCGGCTATGGCGCCAAGAACAACAAGATGATTACCTTGGATACCGGGCACTTCCACCCGACAGAAAGTGTTGCAGACAAAGTTTCTTCTTTATTGTTGTATGTTCCCGAACTGATGCTGCACGTAAGTCGCCCCGTACGTTGGGACTCAGACCACGTAACCATCATGGACGACCCGACTATGGATTTGTTCAGCGAAATCGTTCGTTGCAACGCCTTGGATCGTGTACACTATGGACTTGACTACTTCGATGCTTCCATCAACCGTATCGGTGCATACGTTATCGGCAGCCGTGCAGCTCAGAAATGTATGGTACGCGCTTTGCTGGAACCGATTGCCAAATTGCGCGAATACGAAGCAAACGGACAAGGATTCCAACGTCTGGCTCTGCTCGAAGAAGAAAAAGCTTTGCCTTGGAATGCTGTATGGGATATGTTCTGCTTGAAGAACAATGTACCCGTAGGCGAAGAGTTCATTGCAGAAGTAGAGAAATACGAAGCAGAAGTTACTTCTAAACGCTAATCAATATCCAACCACAATATCGTCCTCTGTAAGGGTGGCCTCATGTATCTGCCCCTACAGAGAACGTATTTGTGGTTTTAAAGAATATAAACAATGGAAATCATTATCGGATTAATCATTATCGCTATAGGAAGCTTCTGCCAATCCAGTTCATACGTACCTATCAAGAAAGTAAAAGAATGGAGTTGGGAAAGTTTTTGGCTGATACAAGGTGTATTCGCCTGGTTGGTGTTCCCACTATTGGGCGCATTGCTAGGTATTCCCCAAGGAGGCAGTCTGTTTGACCTTTGGGGAGCGGGAGGTGCTCCAATGAGCATCTTTTATGGTATATTATGGGGAGTGGGCGGCCTTACCTTTGGTCTTTCCATGCGTTATCTGGGAGTAGCCTTAGGACAAAGTATCGCACTGGGTACTTGTGCCGGATTCGGTACACTGTTCCCCGCCATCTTTGCCGGAACCAACCTGTTCAAAGGAAACGGACTTATTCTTTTACTAGGAGTATGTATCACTTTGTCGGGCATTGCCATTATAGGATATGCCGGCAGTCTTCGCGCCAAAAACATGAGCGAGGAAGATAAACGCGCGGCAGTAAAAGATTTTGCTCTGACTAAAGGACTGTTGGTAGCCCTACTGGCAGGTGTGATGAGTGCCTGTTTCGCTTTGGGACTCGATGCAGGAACTCCCATCAAGGAAGCTGCGTTAGCTGGAGGTGTAGAAGGTCTTTATGCGGGACTTCCTGTAATCTTTCTGGTAACACTAGGCGGTTTTTTAACCAATGCCGTTTACTGTCTGCAACAAAATGTAGCCAACAAAACTATGAGTGATTATGCCAAAGGCAATGTATGGGTAAACAACCTGATATTCTGCGCCTTGGCAGGAGTACTGTGGTACATGCAATTCTTCGGACTGGAAATGGGTAAAAGTTTCCTGACCGGAAGTCCTGTACTGCTTGCCTTCTCATGGTGTATATTAATGGCTTTGAATGTTACTTTCAGTAACGTATGGGGTATTTTATTAAAAGAATGGAAAGGTGTATCCACCCAAACTATCACTGTTCTGGTAACCGGACTGGTAGTTCTTATCTTTTCTCTTGTATTCCCTAATTTATTCTAAAAGAATTATTATATTTGTAGCATACTGTTATTCAGAATAAAAAAATGAATAACAATACCCTATGAACAATCAAATAAAAGAAGATATGAAATCAATCTTAGACAATCGCCCCGAATTGGTCAAAGAGGTGAATAAAGTAGCCGAAGTAGCCGGATATTTGTGGCAAAAAGGATGGGCCGAACGTAACGGAGGTAATATCACCGTCAATATCACCGAGTATGTAGACGATGAAATCCGTCAGATGCCCGCTATCAGCGAAGTAAAACAAATCGGTGTAACACTGCCTCACTTGAAAGGCTGTTATTTTTATTGCAAAGGAACCAATATGCGTATGCGGGATTTGGCACGTTGGCCTATGGATAACGGTTCTGTCATCCGTATTTTAGATGATTGTGCTAGTTATGTCATTATTGCCGACAAACCGGTTCAACCTACTTCGGAAGTTCCCTCCCACCTGAGCGTACACAATTATCTCATTAGCATAGGCTCTCCTTATAAAGCATCCGTACACACACACCCCATCGAACTGATTGCCTTGTCTCACAACAAAAAGTTCATGGAGAAAGATGTGGCAACCAACCTGCTATGGAGCATGATTCCCGAAACAAAAGCATTCTGCCCACGTGGATTGGGCATGATTCCTTATCAGTTACCCAGTTCTGTAGAATTAGCAGATGCAACTATCAAGGAATTGGCTGATTATGATGTAGTCATGTGGGAAAAACACGGTATCTTTGCTGTTGACTGTGACGTAATGGCCGCATTCGACCAAATTGATGTTTTAAATAAATCCGCATTAATTTACATCGCTGCCAAAAATATGGGATTTGAACCCGACGGCATGAGCCAGGAACAGATGAAAGAAATGAGTGTGGCTTTTAATCTACCCAAATAATATTTTTATGGTCTTCCCCTAATGGGGAGATTTTGAAGATGATTTGAACCCACATGGGGACAAATCATCTTTTTTATTATCGAAGCTTAAAAGATAAATGAGATCCAGATTGCCACTTAAGCTTTTCATCACACGATATTCATCACAAATGAACAAGCATATAAAATGACCAATTTATGTTTTTATCTCATTATTCTATTGATTAAAAAGATTAACACTCCCTATATAGCAAACACTTCCTAGATAATCGCGTACTTAACTCATTGACAGTTTGAGTATCTTATGTTTTTTTTAGAACAACGAGTACTCTTTTTGGCTATCTTTGACAAAGACAGATTCACTAAACCTACAGAGATATATGAAAGCAAATAAATTATTCCTTTTGGCAAGTTTCTTTCTATCAAGCAGCCTGACACCTATAGCGGCTCAGAGTAAGAAAGAGAAGAAGCAACAGACAGAACAAGCTGTACGCGAAGCTGTTGACGCAAAGACATACAAAATCAATGTGGACCGGGTAATGCCTATGAAAGGAGGCAGCAAACACCTGACTTCCGATTATTCTTTAGAAATAAGAAACGATTCGGTTTATTCCTATCTGCCTTATTTCGGAGTGGCGTATAACGTTCCTTACGGGGGTGGAAAAGGATTAAATTTTAGTGCTCCTTTATCAGAATATACTTCAGCATATAATAAAAAGGGGAATGCTAAAATCACACTAAAAGTACGGAACGAGGAAGACAATTACCTTTACAATATCATCATTTATCCCAATGGCAGCAGTAACATACAGGTCACCCCTACAAACAGACAATCTATTTCTTTCTCCGGAGAAATGGATCTAAAGAAGAAAGAATGAGCCATAAATAAAAGGGGGTCAAAACTAAAACAACCTATCGTGCTATATGATCAGGTCATTTTAGTTTTGCCCCCCTGATTAAATTACAGCTATTATTTACTTATTTCTCTAACCGGCTAAAGAAATTCTCAATGGCTTCCTTATTGACAAAAACTCCTTTTACTCCGGTCACTTCCACCGTATCCATCAACAAAGCCAAGCCCTGATAACCGTTTTCATCCTTTGCCAATACTTCCTGCTGATAAATTTCAGCTGATTGGCAGGCTTTACCATCTTCAGGTAATTTCTCGAACCGACCAAGGTAATAATTGCCTTCAAAGAAATTATGTGTAGATTCTGTCAATTGGAATCTGCTGGATTCTGGAGCATAAAAAATATTTCCACTAATAAATGTACTATCCGGATATCCGCCCCATGAATCCAAAGTAATCATAGTACGATCGATATCAGCCGCAGGTTTACGGTTCACATGAATAATGTTACGGGTAATGCGACTGTCCTTTACAGGACCTGCCAGATGAACAGCTGGTGAGAACATCCCGGCACGAGTCGGTTCAGGCCGCACTCCGTCACCTATACTCACATTGTAACGGACAATAGTGCCCAAGTTACCTACATTAAAAGATGCGTCGGCCGTGCCGTCATTGCAAACCAATACTAAGCCACCATAGTTATCATGACTATAATTATACTGAATGACCGTTCCCCGGCAATTCCAGTCCGAATCAAACCCCTGTGCATCCCACGGAGCCTTATGACCACTTACCTCATTGAATTGCACCAAAGTATTATCACAACTCCACGGCCAAATACCTGCCGCCGCCTCTGTGTCAGGAAGCATATCAGGACAATCACGCATTACGTTGTATTCTATCAAGGTACTGTCACAACCGATAGGTACAATACCATCACCTGGTACTTCCTCTATCAAATTTCCCCGTATCACGGTATGCTTGCTGGGATGCCAGTTCTGCCGATCGCTATAAGCGGCCCAAATCATAGCATTACGGGTGCATCTCAAAATATGGCAGTTCTCTATGGTTAACCTATTGAATGTTGAAATTTTCTTTTCACCGCCATTCACTATATAAATACCGCACCCTCCGCCTTTTTCTTTTACCAACGAACCATTGACATCCCGTACAGTCACATTATTGACAACAATGTTCTGCGATACGCCATAATCCATACACTCTATCTTCAAGCCCGAACGATAAGGCAGAGGCTGTCTACCTGTATTCACGATTTCCAAATTCTGCATCGTTATATAGTCCGAATTACAGATACGAGCTGCATACAAGGAAGTATCATATCCCACAATGCAAGGTTTCCGTTCACCATCACCATAAGCATCTATATAAATACGATCTTCGGGTATACCGTGTCCGGTGATTTCAAGTTCGCCATTAAAAACCTCACCGCGCTTCAACAAAACTTTATTGCCCGGCAGTAATTTCACTCCACGTAGTTTTTCCAGACTTTTCCATGCTTCATCCGGGGCTAACCCACTATTATTATCATCACCGCCGGTAGCATCCAGATAATAGCACACTGGACTATCAGAACATGCTGCCAACAGGAAGGAAAATAAAAGAAGGATCATTGTTTTTCTCATTTCTCTTCCGTTTTTAAAAAGTTATCTATTTATTCCAGAAGTTGTCAGAACAACCAGGATTCACCACAGATTACGCAAATTCACACAGTTTTTTGATTTAAAGGTTGTTTGCCTCCTACTTCTTTGTGACAATCCATGTACCCTGTGATGAAAACCTACACTCTACATTACTTCCACAAGTCGTGCTGAACCAGTTTCTTGTTAGTATCCAATTCGGCAGTTGGCAAAGGCCATACATAATCCCTCTCACCGTTGAACTTACGTGCTTCATAAGCCAAGCCATACATAGTGCGTTCATTCTCTATATTAGCTACCGCCTTATCCAATTCCTTCCAACGATAAAGGTCAAACAAACGCAAACCTTCAAAGGCCAGTTCCACACGACGCTCATGCTTAATGACTTCCAACAATTCATCTTTAGAAAGAGAAGTGCCTTCCACTTCCTCTACTGTGGGCATGTTCACATCTGCACGTTGCCGCACTTCATTCACTAAAGCAGTTACATCACTATAAGCATAGCCTCCTTTCTGTACCATTGCCTCCGCCAAAGATAATAAAACTTCAGCATAACGCACCACATAAAAGTCTTGTCCATTATCCCAAGAGTTAGAAGTATCCGTAGGATCAAAATACTTATAAACATATATGGTAGACAGGGAAGCGGCAGCTCCACCATATACATTGACATACGGATTTGAAGCCGAAGTATCTATACCTCCTTTACCGTTCCAAAGCATACCGGGAACAAACAAAGTACTATACAAACGTGGATCACGATTCTCAAAATGAGCAGGATTAGGCTTGCTAACATCCAAGCCACCCTCATTGTTTAATTCGGCTATCTTCGTATCGGTAGTCGGCTTACCGTCTTTGCAATAATAAGCATCCGCCAAATCTATAGTACCATTCATTGCTTCCAGCGGAGTATTCCAATGCGCATTAAAAGCAGCACCTTCACTCATACCCGGTCCTTCATAACGGACTGCAAAAATGATTTCAGGAGAAGTTTCTCCACTTTGAGTAAACAGTTTGGCATAACTCGGATCAAGCGAGTATCCCAAACCTTGCACCTGCTTATAAGCAGCAATTGCGTCATCCCATTTTTCATTATACAAAGCCACACGCCCCAGTAGGGAAAGAGCAGCTCCTCTGGTGATGTGTCCCCGTGAAGACGCGTTTTGCGGAAGTACTTCAGCCGCGTCCTGCAAATCAGTCATAATATGAGCCACAATAGCTGCACGGTCCGTCTTTTCACATTCAGCCTCGTCAATGGTCAAAGGGGCGGTCAGGAAAGGAACATCCTGATACGTCATAGTCAAGTTTATATACATCAATGCACGTATGGTCTTTGCCTCAGCCTGATAAATCGCCTTTTGGGAAGCATCCATATCCACTCTATCAATATTAGCAATCAGCACATTACAACGACTGATCACTTCATAGCAATCTTTCCAATAACTGCCAATAATAGAAGAACTTGGGGTATGAATCCCCATAGCCATATCATAACCTTCCATCCAGCCACTCCAATTAAAATGACCGCCATTATCTGATATACAATCCATATATAAAGGGCCCAATGAATATTGGTCGGAATTATAAAGCTGATTGCTCTGCAAAGCATCATAACAAGATGCCAACGCCATCAAAGCATCATCCGGTGTCTGCCAAAATGTATTGGATGAAGATTCTGTCAATGAGTCCCTCTGCAAAAAACTGTCAGAGCAAGAAGTCAGCAAAGCTCCTGACAACAGAGCTAGCCCTATAAATTTATTAATTGATTTCATAGTTGTTGCTTTTAAAATTTAACGTTAACACCAAATGAATAAGTTCTTGTATTGGGATGCACATCATTACGGGAATCTGTGCTCAGTTTCTCAGGATCATAATCATCCAAGGAAGTGAAAGTAAGCAAATTAGTTCCTGCCAAATAGAGTCTGAGACTCTGAACGCCCAACTTGGTCAAAAACTCTCTTTGCCTGAAAGTATATCCAATTTCCAAGTTCTTCAGGCGCAAATAATCTCCTTTTGTCAGCCAAAATGAAGAGTAGTTATTATTAATAGTTCCTCCCAAACGAGGCATGCTTCCATCCGGATTACTTTCAGACCATCTGTCCAACCAACGGCTAGTCTTGTTTCCGCCATTGGAAATAGTAGTTTCATCCCAATTATAACGATATACACCTGCAATGCCTTGCCAAAATGTATTAACATCAAAATCTTTATAAGAGAATCCCAAGTTAAAAGAATACTGCATTTTAGGGAACGGATTTCCGATAACAGTACGGTCAGCATCATTTATGTTGCCATTATTATCTATATCTTCATACATGATATCACCTAATTGCGGTTCCTGGTTGTTTTGCAGAATCTTCTGTCCGTTCGCATTTACACGATCCAAATCTGCCTGGGTACGATAGATACCGATAGCTTTCAGCCCATAATAAGAACCGATGGCTTCACCTTCACGATTGATGGTATTATTACTTATATCTTCCACCCCTTTCATATCAGTAATCTCATTTTTCACGCCTGAAAGTGAGAAACCTGCCTGCCATGCCCAATCACCTTTTTGGTCGAAATAGTTAGCTGCCAATTCCCAACCACGGTTACGGACCTTTCCCGCATTCTGATAAGGAGCATCCAAAGATCCCAGGAAAATACCCGGCATAGCGAGTTTCATCAAAATATCCGAGGTATTTTTCTCATACCAGTCAAAAGTGACATTGATCTTTCCACCCCAAAAGCAGCATCAAAACCAAAGTCTGTAATAGTAGTTGTTTCCCATTTAATATTCTCATTAGGTATCTTGGCAGTCTTCATACCAATCTGTTTGCTATCACCAAAATAGTAACTACCACTAGCCGCCAATGTAGCCGCATAAGCATAGTTACCAATTTCCTGATTACCCAATTTACCCCAGCTACCACGCAATTTCAATGAGTGGAGGAACTTCACATTCTCCATAAATTTCTCATTTGTCATGATCCATGCACCCGAAAATGAAGGGAAGGTAGCATAACGATGTGCCTTGGGCATACGTGACGAACCATCGTGACGGACATTCATCTCTAACAGATAACGGCCTCCGTAATTATAGTTCAAGCGTCCGAAGAATGACTGCAAGGAACTTTCTTCCGCCGATCCGGTCACATGATCATTCATAGTACCTCCATCCATTTCATAAATATTATCGGTAGCAAATCCCTGCTTGGACGCCTCATTCTTGTCCCAACGGGTAGCCTGGATAGAATGGCCTGCCAACAGATTGAACGAATGTTTTCCTACAGAAAAATCATAAGTCAGGATATTTTCATTAATATAAGTCGTTTCCAGATAATGATAATCTGTCAGTTTATTGGTACCGACCGTGGTCAGCGCATTTCCTTCAGCATCGTATCTTACATTATTCTTCGGATTGAAAGTAGTCACATCATTCATATAATATTTATAAGCCAGGCTTGAACGGAACTTCAATCCTTTCATGATGTCAATCTCACCAAAGAATTTACCATCAAAACGATAATGCTTGTTATCCTTATATCCCATATTCAAAGCTTCAATCGGATTTTTGAATACGGATTGGGAAATATTGGGATTTCCATCCAGGAATCCATAATGTCCGTTAGAATAGCGTACAGGAACAGTAGGACGGGTAAACCAAGTAAGGTAGCGCATCAAACCTTCGCCGGTAACACTGGTCGTAGGCTCATCAATGTTCTGGCGGCTTCCCGAAAGATTCAATCCTAATTTTACAATACCCAACTGCGCATCCAGATTAGAACGGAAATTGAAACGTTGGTTAGCTGTCTCACGCAAGATACCATCTTGCTGGAAATATTGAGTGGAAATCATGTAATGTACTGCCTTACTACCTCCATTCACTGACAAATGGTGTTGGTGCATAGCTGCCGTACGGAACATTTCCTTAGCCCAATTGGTATTGGCAAAATGATCGGGATCTGATCCATTTTGCAATTTCTGTAACATATCATCCGTATATGCCTTGGAAGGCCAACATTCATTATACATCTTCGCCCACTCATAAGAATTCACATAATCGGGCAACACGGTAGCCTCCTGCAAAGCGATGCTACCAGAATAAGTAATAGTAGGTTTCTGCTCACCGCCTCGTTTGGTAGTCACCAAAATAACACCGTTTGCAGCACGCACACCATAGATAGAAGCCGAAGCCGCATCTTTCAATACAGAAACACTTTCAATATCATCAGCAGGAATTTCCGCAATCTGGCTCACCGAGCTTTCCACTCCGTCGATCAGGACCATCGGATCATTGTGTTCAAAAGTTCCCACACCACGGATACGGATTTCGGGACTGTCATGACCGGCCTGGGCACCATTGTTGGTCAACATAACACCCGGCAAACGGCCCTGAAGCATATTGGCAGTATTAGCTACCGGCATAGAAGCTACATCCTTGAAATTTACAGCAGCAACAGAACCCGTCAGATTTTCCTTCTTCTGCACACCATAACCGACTACTACCACTTCGTCAATCATTTCCGTATCTTCCTTCAGATTTACATTCAGTATCATATTGTCTTTCGAAATATGAAATTCCTGATCGGAATATCCTATAAAAGAAATGACAATAGTAGAATTAGAAGCCACCGAGAGATTGAAATTACCATCCAAGTCAGTTACCGTTCCATTGGTTGTTCCTTTTTCAACCACACTAGCACCGATGACCGGTTCGCCTGTGGCATCTTTTACAATACCGGAAACTTTAAACTTGTCTGCTTGCAGACTGGAAGCGCTCACATTCATCGCAGGGATGAAGAAGCAGAAACACAGCAATAAGCTCAGTACCCGGAATGTACTGGTTTCTGTCAGAGTTTTCATGTTCATAATACTTTTTTTAAAGGTCTAACAAATAAAGATAATTCGTTTTATTTGCCAGCAAAAGTAAGAGGAACAGAAAAGAAACAGGGAGAATTATTACCGGAAAAAGGCTGTTTATTCCCTATAGAGCCTATTTCCGGTAATAATCAGCCATCATACTTCATCATATACTCTGTAGGAGAAAGTCCGAATTTCTTCTTAAAACAGGAACTGAAATATTTAGGGTCGTTGAAACCTACAGCATACGCCAAATCGGCTATACGGATTTTCTTTTTCTCGTCTATCAGCCGACAAGCCGCTTGCAAACGGACATTGCTGATAAATGCAGAGGGAGTAAGTCCGGTCAACAGTTTCAATTTATCTGCTAGTGTAGTCCGGGCCATACCCATCTCCGCCATAAACTGTGCATGTTCAAAATCACAATCACTCAAATGGGCATTCACACAATCCACCGCTTTCCGAATGAAAGCTTCGTCCATCGAGGTGTAATTTAATTCTTTGGCTTCAAAAACCAACTGCTTACGGAAATCCACCCCCATACGTTTGCGCCGTTTCAACAAGTTATCTATCTTGGCAAACAAGACAGAGAGGCGGAGCGGTTTACAGATATAACCATCGGCCCCAGACTCATACCCTTCCACACGGTCTTCATCACTAGTCTTGGCCGTTAACAAAATCAATGGAATATGGCAGGTCTCAAATTGAGTCTTCACCCGGCGGCACAATTCCATACCGTCCATTTCGGGCATCATAACATCAGAAACAATTAAATCCACTTCCTGTTTGGCAAGTATCTCCAAAGCTTCCGTTCCATTGGCGGCCTTCAGAATATGGTATTTTCCATGCAACAGACGAACCATCAAAGCCAATAATTCCTCATTATCCTCCACCAACAAAATAGTCGATGCTGCCGGTTTCTCTTCCAACATATCAATCTCCGAGACATTCTCCATTTCATCTGCCGATAAAATAGCATAGTCCACATTTTCGGTATTCTCGTCTACCTCATCCTCATCAAAAGCCTCACGTCTTATAGGAATTTCAACCACAAAAGTATTCCCTTCCTCCTTATCGCTAAATACTTGTATCGTTCCATGATGCAACAATACCAAGTCTTTAGTCAGTGACAAACCGATACCCGTCCCTATGGTATGGAATTTGCGATACTCCCCTTCATAAAATCTCTCGAACATATGATCCAACTTCTCTTTTGGAATCAACTCGCCGGGATTGTTCACACTCAATTTAAAAGTTCCCCTTTCCTCATCATGAGCCTGTGACACCACAATAGTTCCTCCTTCAGGAGTATATTTAGCGGCATTGGAAAGCAGATTGTACACCACTTTATCCAATTTATCCACATCAAAATATCCCGAATATTCTTCAGACAAATCAAATTGTATGGACAATTTCTGCTTTTTAACCAAAGGTGCGAAAGCCGACACTGATTTTTTCAAGAACATACTGACATTTCCATGCGAGACTTTCAGCCGCAACTTGCCATTCTCCACTTTTCTGAACTCTAAGATCTGCTGAATCAACCGGATTAACCGCACAGTATTATCAGCTATCACAGGACAAACCGACGAACTTGCCGGTACTTCTTGTTTCAGTTCATCCACCGAAGCCGATATAATAGAAAGCGGAGTCAGCAACTCATGAGTGATATTGGTAAAGAACTGTAATTTAGCATGATTGATTTCCTCCATTTTCTGCCGTTCTATCTTCCCCATCTCTATGGCCTGTTTCATCCGGATACGGTTTCTGACAATCCGATAAGTATACCATGCCAATGAAACGAACAACAAGACATAAAGGCAATAAGCCCACCACGATAACCAAGGCGGCGGAAGAATAGTTATACGCAGACATTTCATATCCGGAGACCAGATTCCATTCTGATTGGCTCCCTTTACACAAAAAGTATAAGTACCTGCCGGAAGATTGTTATAATAGGCAAACCGACGTCCAGCCTCAACGGACAACCATTCCTTGTCATATCCCTCCAACCGATATAAATAACGGTTCAACTCAGGATTGATATAGTTCAATATTGAAAAATCAAGACTGAAATTATTCTCCCGGTATCCTAATACAATTTTATCAATAAAATCAATAGCCCTGTTTGCAACAATCCCCTTTCTGATGGAAAGAGGGTAGGTACGTACCGATACATTATGTACCTTTATATCTGTAATCACTACCGGAGAATAAGCAGTATCCTGAACAATTTTATCAGGATAAAAGCTGTTCAATCCACGGAATCCTCCGAAGATAAGTTTCCCATCCGCCCCCTTGAAGCAAGAATTCCGGTTAAACATGTGGTCTTGCAAACCATCATCTACCGTGTAAGTATGTATTTTCGGTGCAGCACCATCCAAAGGGATATCAATGTGATACATTTCCGCATTGGTAGTAAGCCATAAAGTATGCTCATCATCCTCCAGCATACTGAAAACAACATCTCCATTCCGGAAATAATCATTCAAGACTGAAACAAAACGATCATTCTTCCGGTCATACAAATCGAGTCCATTACCATTCGACCCCACCCATACTCTGTTGTATCCATCCACACAAACACTCATCGCCCCGACAGTGGATAATGTACCATCCGAAGGCGTATAAAACTTAACCTTATATGTTTCTCCGGATGTATCTATCCGCCATACCCCTTCATTGCTAGTCGCTATCCAGATAAAACCATCTTGATCTTCCGCCATTTTGAAAATAGAAATTTGGGGCAATGCCTGATTTGTCAAAGTCACCAGTTCATTCAAAGAATGAAGCCTTTGTTCCGTATCCAAAATAAACACTCCCGAACGTGTCCCCAACCACAGATTCCCTTTCGAATCCTCCAACAAAGAATAAATACAAATATCACTCAGTTCCGGGTTGGTTACGGTATTTACCACGTGTGCTTTCCCGGCTTTGACGTTATAGAACCACACACCGTCATCCCAAGTGGCAAAACACAATTCATTTGTCCTTTTACGATAAATAATATCATTGACCGTCGATGTATATCCCATATTCTTCAATACAGGATGAGAGCGGTAAGGAACAATGGTATGCTGTTCCATATCATAAAAAACCAGACCGAATCCCATGATTCCCATCCACAGATTCCCATTATCCTCCTGATAGACACTGCGGACAGAGCTGGTAGGGCAATGCTCACGCAAAGCCTCCAAAGAATCATAATTAAACCGGAACTTATTTGTATTTACAGTACAAACACCTCCCCCCAACATACCCAGCCACATCAGCCCGTCTTTACTGCACAACAGAGAATTCACTTCATTAAAAGGTAAATCTCCTTGAAGGTTACCCGGAACAATATTGGTAAAATTCCCGTCCCCCGATTCATCTTCCAAAATACTGACTCCACTGCGTGAACCGATCCAGAGCTTTCCGGAATTTTTATCCTGAGCAATGGCGTAGATAATATTATCCAACAGAGAATGAGAATTTCCCTTGATGTTCCGGAATGTTTTAAATGAGAAATGTTCCGGATCATACGGATTAATGAGTTTCACCAATCCATACCGCCAGGTACCGATCCAAATATTCCCGGCTTCATCCTGAAATATGACATGCGCCGAATTACCAGGGTTAATCCCCTCGTAAGTATAATACAATTCCTCTTGAGGATTATAACGCAGCAACCCCTGTTCCCAAGTACCAATCCATATTTGTCCTTCCCTGTCTTCGATAACGGACTTTATGTCCATGTTCTTTTCACAATCGAAAGTACGTCCTCCGGCTTTCCTGCGAAACAATCCTTTGTTGCTTCCCACCCATAAGTCCCCGTTGCTTGCATAAAGAATACTTTCCACATTGCTTACCTGTAACAAAGGACTGATTATTTTTTCTATCTCATCCGTTTCCTTATGCAATACATATAATCCATTGTGCGTACCTATCCACAAATTATTCTCCTTGTCTTCGGCCACCATGTTCACAAAACTATCAATGGAACGTCCATGATTCACTCCATCGGGTTTATACACCACAATAGAATACCCATCATAGCGCAAAAGGCCATTGTAAGTCGATATCCATATATACCCCTGGCTATCCTGAAATAATTTCCGGACTTCATTGGTCGGGAAATTCACCGAAGTGGAAATAGATTTAAAATGATAGGTATTGACCTTGTTATCAGCCCAAAGCCAAACGGGAAAACACAAAAGATATATTACTCCAAGAATATATTCACAGTTACGGTGTGCAAAGTGCATAGATTCAACTTTAAGATTTGATGCAATATTCGCAAAAAAAAGCATTTTAAGCAAATATTCCATAAGATTTGTTCTAAATTTCCCTCATCCGCATACATAAGAAACTAAAATTATACCTCCAGAAACACTTAGGACAAAAAGGTTAGAGGCAGTTAAGATAAAAAATTGTATATTTGCCGATAAGTGTGACCTAATTTTAAAACAGAGAAACATGCATTACAACGACCAAGGCGCTGATTTTAAATACCTAATTGTCAATGAACGTGACAAGCGTTTCGGCTTGTCGGTGACTACCGTCGGATTCCAGGCCATCAGGGCCGGGAGCGTTTATCCACCACGCAACCACCCGGACGCTTATTATTTCACGGCCCAGAAAGGACGTGTGCTGCATGAATATCAGTTGGTATACATTACTAAAGGACGGGGAACTTTCGCCAGCGATACTACTCCGTCTGTCGACATATCTAAAGGACAGATACTTTTCCTGTTTCCCGGACAGTGGCATACCTACGCGCCGCTGCAAAAAACAGGATGGAACGAATATTACATCGGTTTTGAAGGTCCGATTATAGACAATCTGGTAAAAAACAGCTTTATTTCAAAAGAAAACCAGATTTTGGATATCGGTATCAATGAAGAACTGGCCAGTCTTTTTGCCCGTGCACTGGAAGTAGCGGAAGCAGACAAGACCGCAGCGCAACAATATTTGTCCGGCATTGTTTTACACATTATGGGAGCCGTACTTGCTATCTCGCAGAACAAACGCTATGAGGTGGACAATGCGGCACAAAAAATAGAAAGTGCCAAAATCATCATGCACGAAAATGTGTACAAGGATATAGATCCGGAAGAACTGGCACTGAAATTAGGTATCAGTTATTCCTGGTTCCGCAAAGTATTCAAAGAATACACCGGCTATGCGCCCGCCAAGTATTTCCAAGAGCTGAAATTGCGCAAAGCGAAACAATTATTGATTGAAAGTTCCATGTCAGTGAAAGAGATATGCTATGAATTGAATTATACCTCTACTGAACACTTTTTCTCGGTATTTAAAAAACGTACCAACTTCACCCCTACCGAATATCGTAACTTCGGACGGGGAGGAAAAGAAAATGAAAACGAATAAAGGAAAAATGAGAAAAATAACCATCAATCTGGCTGCTGTGGCAGCCTTTTGCATTGTAGTCGCCTCACCCGCCTTAGTGAGCAGCAGTTGTGCTACTCCCCAAACGGAACAGGAAGATACCACTATCATACAAGAAGATTTAGGTATTACGGCATTGAAATACAGTAGTCCCAAAGTTCCCTCCAGCATTGAATTTTGTGGTAAAGTGATTGACTTGAGCCGCTTTGACCGCCACGAGCGTATGGACCGTGAATTATTGGCATTCACCTATATGCACAGTACTTCCCTGCAAATGCTGAAAAAAGCCAACCGTTATTTCCCCATTGTAGAACCCATACTGAAAGAGAACGGAATCCCCGATGATTTTAAATACCTGATGGTCATAGAGAGTAATATGAATCCCACCGCCCGTTCCTCTGCCGGAGCCGCCGGACTATGGCAATTCATGCAAGGTACGGGAAGGGATTACGGACTGGAGGTTAACAACAATGTGGATGAACGTTACCATATTGAGAAAGCGACTCGTGCCGCCTGCCGTTATCTGAAAGACGCGTATGCTAAATATAAGGATTGGGTGGCTGTTGCCGCCTCATACAACGCTGGTCAGGCACGTATTGCCAGCCAACTGGCTAAACAGGATGTGGACGATTCGCTGGATTTGCAACTGGTAGAAGAAACAGCCCGATATGTGTACCGCATTCTTGCCGCCAAACAATTGTTCAGTGCCCCTACTACTTTCGGTTTCCGTCTGCGCGCATCGGATTTGTATCCGCCCATTCCCTATACGGAAGTCACTGTGACGAAAGGAATTGCAGACTTGGCACGTTTCGCACGCAGCAAAGGAATCAATCTGGCCATATTAAAGAATATGAATCCCTGGTTGCGGGAAACATCCTTGTCCAACCATAGCGGGCGGACTTACGTGATAAAAATCCCTACCAAAGAAGGAATGACTTATGATCCGAAAAAGACGGTGGCGCATGATAAGCGATGGGTGATAGAATAACTTTCTATCATACAGCATTCCATAATCAATTTACCAGTTTTCCTCCACAGTATTTACAATAAGCAGCCCCGTCCTCATGTCCGTCCTTACCACAATGCGGACATTTCAGGGCCACCCTGCGTCTATGTTCCTGGATCATAGACGCAGAAACAATTCCTGTGGGGACTGCAATGATGGTATAGCCCAGTAACATTACAATGGCCGAAAGGAAGCGCCCTAGCGGAGTTTCCGGAGTAATATCCCCATAACCTACTGTTGTCATCGTCACTATCGCCCAATAAATACTATTCGGAATATTATTGAAAGAAGTACCCGGCCGCTGTCCCTCAATCATATACATCAATGTACCGATCGAAGTCACCAATATCAGTACAAACAAGAAAAAAACAATAATCTTCCGACTACTGAACACCAAAGAACGCAACAAGAAATTACCTTCATTCAGATAATTGAAAAGTTTAAAGATACGGAACACACGAATCAACCGGAAAGTGCGGATCACCAGCAGATAACGTGCCGTGCCGAAAAGCCAGCCTATATATAAAGGTAAGGTAGCCAACAAATCCACTATACCGAAAAAACTAAAAGCATACTTGCGCGGTTTAGGAGAACAATAAAGCCTCAACACATACTCCAACGTAAAGAAGAAAGTAAAAATATACTCCGACACTCGCAGATAAGGCCCGATAACAGCATCCCAACTCTTGATACTCTCGGCAACAACCACCAGAATACTCAAGACAATAAACCCTATCAACGCCACATCGAATAACTTTCCCATCGGTGTGTCACTCTCAAAAATAATCACATATATTTTATGCTTTAATTTCTCATCATGCAGTAAATTCTGCCACCTGTTCCAAATATGCTTCAAGAATGCCATAATTTTTTATAATAGAACGCAAATCATTCATAATTATAACAAATATTGCCCGATTTATGTCCTATTGGTCACTATTATTTTCACTATATTTGCACAAAACCAATAAAATAATAGCATGAAGAAACAACTTATGACAGGTCTGTTCACAGTCCTCGCCCTTACAGCAGGTGCGCAGACCTTCCAAGAATGGCGCAATCCGGAAATAAATGCGGTAAACCGTGCGCCGATGCACACGAACTACTTTGCTTTTGAAAATGCAGATGCAGCTAAGAAAGCGAACAAAAAACAATCAACCAACTACATGACTTTGAACGGAACCTGGAAGTTCAACTGGGTGAAGGATGCGGATTCCCGCCCCACTGATTTCTGGAAAACCGGTTTCAACGACAAAGGCTGGGATGACCTGCAAGTGCCCGCCGTATGGGAACTGAACGGATACGGTGATCCTATTTATGTGAACGTAGGCTATGCCTGGCGCAACCAGTTCCAGAACAACCCTCCCGAAGTGCCGACAGAAAACAACCACGTTGGTTCTTACCGACGTGAAATTGTAGTTCCTGCCTCATGGAATGGAAAAGATATTATCGCTCATTTCGGCTCGGTTACCTCTAACATGTATTTGTGGGTAAACGGACGTTATGTAGGCTACAGCGAGGACAGCAAACTGGAAGCCGAATTTGACCTGACTCCGTATTTAAAACCGGGTCAGAAGAACCTGATCGCTTTCCAAGTATTCCGCTGGTGCGACGGCAGTTACCTGGAAGACCAGGATTTCTTCCGCTACAGTGGTGTGGGACGTGACTGCTATCTATATGCCCGCAACAAAAAACGCATTCAAGATATCCGTGTAACTCCCGATTTGGACGCAGCTTATCAAAACGGTAGCCTGGCTATCAATCTGGATTTGAAAGGCAGTGGCAAAGTCGATTTGGAACTGGTGGATGCACAGGGCAAGCAAGTGGCAACCGCTACCGCCAACAAATCCGGTCTGGTAACGATGAACGTAGAAAACCCCAAAAAGTGGAGTGCCGAAACACCTTATTTATATACGTTGCGTGCCAGTATGCAGGGCAGCAATGAAGTAATTCCCGTCAAAGTAGGTTTCCGCAAGATTGAATTGAAAGGTGACCAGATCTTAGTTAACGGTAAAGCGGTCCTGTTCAAGGGGGCCGACCGCCACGAAATGGATCCGGACGGAGGCTATGTAGTATCTCCCGAACGTATGCTACAGGATATCCAGATAATGAAGCAATTCAACCTGAACGCTGTACGTACCTGCCACTACCCGGATGACAACTTATGGTACGATTTATGTGACCAATACGGTATCTATGTCGTGGCCGAAGCCAATATAGAATCTCACGGCATGGGCTACGGCGACAAGACTCTGGCCAAGAACCCCTCTTATAAGAAAGCCCATCTGGAACGTAACCAGCGCAATGTACAACGCGGATTCAACCACCCAAGCATCATCTTCTGGTCATTGGGTAATGAAGCCGGCGACGGCCCCAACTTCGAACAATGCTATCAATGGATTAAAGCAGAAGACCCCAGCCGTGCCTGCCAATATGAACAAGCACGCCAGAAAGACCATACCGATATCTTCTGTCCGATGTATTATGGCTACGAAGGAATGGAAAAATACGGTCAACGCACCGATGCTACCAAACCATTGATTCAGTGTGAATATGCCCATGCAATGGGTAACTCGCAGGGTGGTTTCAAAGAATACTGGGATTTGATTCGCAAATATCCGAACCTGCAAGGTGGATTTATCTGGGACTTCGTTGACCAGTCCTGCCGTTGGAAAGGAAAAGACGGCGTGATGATTTACGCTTACGGTGGAGACTTCAACCGCTTTGACGCTTCTGACAACAACTTCTGTGACAATGGTTTGATCAGCCCCGACCGTGTTCCTAATCCGCACATGTATGAAGTAGGCTATTTCTATCAGAACATTTGGACTACTCCCGCCGATTTAAGCAAAGGGGAAGTAAATGTGTTCAATGAGAACTTCTTCCGTGACCTATCCGCCTACTATATGGAATGGCAAGTACTGAAAGATGGAAAAATAATCCGCACCGGACGCGTGGATGATTTAAAAGTCGCTCCTCAGGAAACAGCCAAAATTACGTTGAATATCGGCAAGACCTGTACCTGCAAGGAATGGTTGCTGAACGTTTCCTACAAACTGAAAAACCGCGAAGGTTTGCTGCCCGCAGGTTTCACCGTCGCCAAGAATCAGTTGACACTGAATGATTACAAAGCACCGTCTATGGATTTGAAGAACGTGGAAACAACCAATGTAGCCACCGTTGTTCCGCAAATCATCGACAACCAATATCATTATCTGATCGTAAAAGGCAATAACTTCGTAGCCGAGTTCAACAAACAGAACGGTTACTTAAGCAAATATGCAGTGGACGGAACGGAAATGCTGAAAGAAGGCGCAGCCCTGACCCCTAACTTCTGGCGTGCCCCGACAGACAATGATATGGGAGCCGGCCTGCAAAACAAATATGCAGCATGGAAGAACCCGGGATTGAAACTGGTTTCCTTGAATTCCAAAACAGAAAATGACCAGATAGTAGTGAATGCGGAATATGACATGAAGAATGTTTCCGCCAAATTATATCTGACTTATGTCATCAACAACGAAGGAGCCATCAAAGTGACCCAAAAGATGACAGCCGACAAGAATGCCACAGTATCTCCGATGTTCCGCTTCGGTATGCAAATGCAGATGCCTAAGTGTTTTGAAACCGTAGAATATTATGGTCGTGGTCCGGTAGAAAACTACAGTGACCGCAACCACAGCACAGACTTGGGTATTTATCGCCAAAGTGTGGATGAACAATTCTATTCCTATATCCGTCCGCAGGAAACAGGAACCAAGACCGATATCCGTTGGTGGAAGCAACTGAATGCCGGTGGTAACGGCCTGAAGGTGGTAGGTGATGCTCCATTCTCCGCATCTGCCTTGCATTATACCATCTGTTCACTGGATGATGGCGAACAAAAAGACCAGCGTCACTCGCCCGAAGTACAGAAAGCAGACCTGACCAACCTGATTATCGACAAGGCTCAGATGGGATTAGGTTGTGTAAACAGCTGGGGAGCTCTGCCGTTGCCTCAATATATGTTGCCTTACGGTGATTATGAATTTACTTTCATCCTGACTCCGGTAAAACATCAGATTGAGATAGAATAAGACAAGAATTTAAACGATAGAAACAGGGTGGCTGGATTTGGCTCTCAGCCACCCTATTCTATTCTCTCTGTTCTTCATAGCTACCGCCATCTACAATTTCCATAAAACGAGTGTAACACAAGTAGCTGGCCTAATCATCTCCTTTCAAGATACATTTTCCACCTTTTTTCCCTTCAAATCCTTCATACACAACCAATACAATGAATATCAAACTATTACAATGAATCATTCTTATTCCAATCCTTCATAAATTCTTCATAAAGTTGTATCCGTTCCCTTTGTATAAACCAACCACAAGAATCCATTCCGGCAACCCATCGAATCTTTTTCCTTATTTTACCGTACCCGATTACAAACCTTGGTTGTATTACTCATAAAGAACAATTAAACACTAGTAAAATGAGACCAGACGGCTATTTGAAAACAGCGTGGATCATGACCGTATTATTCAGCATCATCCTTCCGCTTCATTCACAAACACCCCGGCAATTCTCTATAGAATTAAAGGACAAACCACTTCCCGCTGCCCTTAAACTAATCGAAAAGGAAGGTGGAAAGAATATTATCTTCTCCTATAACGAAACTGAAAGTTACCGGGTTACAGCCTCCATCCGGCAAAAAACTGAACTTGAAGCCATCGGCACTGTCCTGAACGGCACTCCTTTCATTTGCAAAGAACGGGAAGAATACTTCGTCATACAGAAAAAGGGAAAGAATGTACCCACCACCGAAATACGAGGACAAGTAACCAATGAAAAGAATGAACCGCTGCCCTACTCCAATGTACTCTTATTGACCCCCGGCGATTCCACCTTTGTAAACGGATGTGTCACCCGTGAAGACGGAAGTTTCCTGATGATAGCGGAAGAAGGGAGACCTTACTTGATACGGGTTTCTTACATAGGCTATAAGACAGAAGTGCAACCTTACCACCCTACTCCTACGTTTCACCTGCTTCCCGACACCCAACTGATGCAGGAAGTCACCATCAGCGCCCGACGCCCCATGATAGAAGTGGGTCCCAACGGACTAAAAGCCAACGTGGCAGGAACTTCCCTGGCCCGAATGGGGTCTGCCGCAGAAATGTTGCCCCATCTTCCTTTCGTCACCGGCCGTAACGGCGAATACAATGTAATGGGATGTGGTTCTCCTGTAATCTATATAAATAATAAGAAGGTACGCGACATTACAGAACTGGAGCGTATCCGAGCCAACGAAATCTTATCCGCGGAAGTCATCACCACTCCCGGAGCCGAATATGCCTCGGACGTAGCAGCCGTCATCCGCCTCCACACCATCCGCCGGCGCGGACAAGGGTTGAGCGGCCATTTCAATACGACTTATTCACAAGGACATTCTGCCAACGCCAACGAATATATGGCATTAAATTATCGCACCGGCGGTCTGGATCTCTTTGTAAAAGGCTATCTGGCACAACAAAACTCGTATGGAAAAACCACAAATATGAACCGCATCAAGGGTTCCGCCATTTGGCAAACCAACAAAAATGATGTGCAAACCCATAAGAGCCAACGTTTTTCCGGTGAGCTGGGATTCAATTATGAACCGGATGAACACCATTCTTTCGGTCTGCGCTATATGCCCGAAACCGGAATAGGGAATGCAGACAGAAATTCATCCGGTAGAACCGTCACCAGACGTAACGATGAAGAAACCGACCGGATAAACTTTACTACAGCAGAACAAACACATACAGGTTGGGATCACGCGGCAAACGCCTACTACGCAGGAGAACTGGGCAAATGGAATATTGACTTCAACGCCGATTATCTATTCAAACGCTCGCATTCCGACCAGAACGCCATTAATAATGACGATGCAACCGTGCAAGCAGACAGTCGTATGCGCAGCTCCCTCTATGCCGCCAAGCTGGTAGTCAGTGCCCCTTTATGGAACGGACGTTTTTCATTCGGTACGGAAGAAACTTTTACCAACCGCCATGATATCTTTACCCAAAACGGTTTCTCTGCCGATGCCGACGACCACATCAAACAATCCGTATATGCCGCATTTGCTGACTATTCAAAATCCATCCGCCATTGGAAACTGAATATGGGAATACGTTATGAACATCAACAAACAGATTATTATGAAAAAGGAATAAGGATAGATGCACAAAGCCCTACCTATAATGATATTATTCCTGTATTGGCCGCCAGTTGGTCACACAATGGCAAAAGTTTCAGCCTCTCTTACCGGTTAAGGAAAAATAATCCCGACTATAGTTTATTGACCAATTCCATCCGCTATCGCAGCAAATATGAGTATTCTCAAGGAAACCCTTTGCTGAAAACACAAAAGACGCACCGTTTTTCGGCCAGTACCTCTTGGAATTGGCTCTATTTCTCAGCCTATTTCAGCCATATTCTCAATATGTATACCAATATAATTATGCCATACAAGGAAGATACACATCCGGGCGTCCTCTTATTTGCCACACAGACCATTCCTACAACCCATAATTACGGCATTAGTCTCAACGCCTCTCCCAAGCTAGGGTATTGGGAACCGCAACTCAATGTGAATATGGCTTTTTTGGATATGAATGCGAATAAAATAGGAATCACCGAACGCCGGAACCAACCCCGTTTCTATATCAGTCTGGACAACAACTTCAACCTTCCCAAAGGCTGGTTCTTCAATATAGAAGGATATCTCTCCACCGCTTCCCGGCAAGGATTTTTTGTAACGCGCACGGAAGGACAAATCAGTGCACGCTTATCCAAATCATTTTTAAATGAAACATTAAACATAGCACTTACCGCCAATGACATTCTTCATACCGGTTACTATCATTTCAATTTATACGGCATAAACGCTTATATGGAAAATCGGATTTACCGCGACTTCCAACGCTTCGGCCTCCAAGTATCCTATAAATTCAATGCCACCAAGAGCAAATATAAAGGAACCGGAGCCGGACAAAGTGAAAAGAATCGTCTGTAACCCCGGCGGAGAAAAGGAAATTTCCGTACCTTTGTTCACGGAAGACAAAGAAACATGCAGATTTTATTCAGGAGAAGAAACCATAAAGAAGAGCACTTCGAACGACTGTTCTCAGAGATGTACCCACGCCTCGTCCGTTTTGCCACCACCTTGATGGACAATACGGAAGAAGCCAAGGACATAGTAAGCGAAACCATGGAACAAGCCTGGAAGGAGTTCGACCAACTGAAGGAAAACACCCGTAGCGCTTGGCTCTATGCCGCCGTGCGTAACGGGTGTCTCAACCGTTTGAAGCATTTGAATGTGGAACAGCAACACATCGACCGCCTCACCGAAGTCACCCGTGCGGAAATGAATCAAGGTTATCGTGCACACGAGGCACTGTTGCAGCAAGCGGAAAACATAGCCCGCAGTTTGCCCGAACCAACTTGCACCATCTTGCGAAGCTGCTATTGGGAGAAAAAAACATATCAACAGGTAGCCGAAGAACTGGGAATCAGCCCCGACACCGTGAAAAAACATATATCAAAAGCATTGCGGACTCTACGCGAAGCGATGCTGGGAAAGGAGGAGAAACAATGAAAAAAGAGTTTTCAACAAATGACCACATCCATCCGGACAGCGGAAAGGATACCCATAACCAAAGCTCCCAAGAAAACGGGACTTGGAATGACCATCAATTGGAACAGCTCTTTGGTGAAGCATTGGGGGATACTCCCACCGCGGACGAAACCCGGAAAGCCTGGCAGACATTCATCCGTCGTCACCGTATCAGACACCAATCTATCCGCCGGATAATGATACTAGGTATAGCCGCCGCTGTCATCGCCTTGGCACTTGTATTCCAGCCTTTACTGCAACCTGAGCAGCAGGAAGTGGAAGTCTTCACTTCACTGGAAGTTCCTGAGGAAATTACTTTTCGGAAAGAAGGGAAAAGGATAATTGTAAGCACCCCGCCCGCTACCATTACCTCCGTTCAATTAAGCGACGGAAGCAAGGTATTGCTCAGCGCAAACAGCCGTCTGGAGTATCAGAAAGAGTTTACAGATACCATTCGCAGTGTCAAACTAAGCGGAGAAGCCCGTTTTGAAGTAGCCAAAGACGCTTCCCGCCCCTTTATAGTCTGCACCGAGCAACTACAAACACGAGTATTGGGAACGGTGTTCGATGTGAAAGCCTATCCCCGTTACTCGCCGGATGTCATCCTCTATCAAGGACGAGTGAATGTAAGTCATACCAAGCGCAATCAAAGTAAGGAAATGCACCCGGGGGAACAAATATCCTTAGATAAACAAGGAAAACTCCAATTGAAAAGAGTTGATACGGAGAAGAGAAAAGGATGGGCGGAGAATAAATTTTCTTTTGACAATACCGACTTGAGGCAAGTCATGCAAGAAATAGGTTCATGGTATAACATCAGCATCGTATTCCGTTCACGTCCGTTGCTGGACGAACGCATCTATTTCCATATCAACCGTCAACTCCCAATGAATACCGTACTGGATGCGCTGAATGATTTGAAAATCGCACAGTTCACCATGAAAGAAGGAAAAATAATAGTGGAAACACCACAAGACAAGAAACGATAACATCAATGGGAGTTCAATAAACAAGCCTATATTTTCATCTGGAGATTAAAATATCAGCGTTCTTTTCATCTTCAGGTGAGAACCATTCGGTTTATCTCCCCCCTGTGCTAAAGAACTGACAGCATTATCTCTTTTTCCAGTCCCCTCGTGTGAAATCGGGAATCTCCACCGGAACACTGCCCTGCCGCACGGAACGCTCGCTCAGTTCCGTAATGCAGGACCATTCGGCGGCATCATACACATCCTGATCCAACGGCAAACCGTTCCTCAAACAATGAATAAGCCGATAGTCCATGATATAATTCATTTCATTCGGCATATTCTTCCGCCGGGCCTCTTCTCCGATAACAGCTGTAAAAGGATGTTTATACTGCTCCATCATCCGCTCAAACTGCTCGCCGGACAAAGGCTCTTTTCCGTATTTATCCAGCATAAGACAGGGAACGGGATATTTCTGCATGAATCCCTTTGTGCCGCACACCGTCTGATGGCGGCTGTACGGGCGAGGAGTGGTCACATCATATTGCAACAAGATAGTTCTTCCTTTTGCGGTATGAATCAGCGTGGTATTCACATCCCCCATCTCATAATTCTGTGCCGCTTCTTCGGAGGATGCGCCAAACGCCTGTCCGGCATAAGCAGAAAGACCGGCCTGACGCGAGGACATGGAAACCAGATATTCCATACGGTCTCCCCGATGAATATTCATCCATTGGCAGACAGGACCCAAACCGTGAGTAGGATAAGGATTCCCCGTATGCTGCTGACTGTAAAGCTTTATCCAGTGATTGTGATACCCACCCACCTTTTCATCTGCAAAATAATGCTTGCGCAAGTCATGGATGTATGCCCCCTCGGCATGAGTGATCTCTCCCAACACCCCCTGCTGCACCATGTTCAATGTAGTCAAGGCAAACGCATCGTAACAACAGTTCTCCAGCATCATGCAATGACGGCGGGTTTCTTCGGCTGTATCCACCAAACGCCAGCAATCGGCCACACTCATGGCGGCAGGAACCTCCAAAGCGACATGGCGTCCCTGCTGCAAAGCATAAACCGCAATCTCGGTATGAGTCAGCCAGTCTGTACAAATATAAACAAGATCTATCTCTTTACATTCGCACATCCTGCGCCACATCCCCTCTTCCGAATAGTTCTCAGCCTTGGGGCGGCCGGACTCCTGCAAAATCCGCTCTGCACGCTCTATGTTTTCCTTCCGCAAATCACAAAGCGCTTTCACCTCAATGCCTTCCAGGTGCATATATCTCTCGAGTGCAAGAATGCCCCTGTTTCCTAATCCGACAAAACCGATCCGAACTACGGGGATGGCAGGGCAGGTTAAATTAAGTACGTTGGGTCGTTTCATGGACTGCTTTATTTTTCTGACAAAGATAAAGAGAAAATTCGAGAATGGGAGCGGATTGGAGCAAGAAGGTTGTAAACAAGGGATTTAGAGAGAATCGAACTGCGATATCGAAGCCAAACCGAAGCCATCGAAAAGCCAACTGAAACCGGGCGACAACTATGTTACCGCCGAGAAAGTTCGCAATGCCTATTTAGGTTTGGGCATGAACCACGAGACGCAGGTCGGTAAACTCAAAAGTCTGCGCAGCTATTGGAAATACTGCGTCGTTTACAAACACCTCGCGGAGTTCGTCGAAAAGCGGTACAAGGCCAGTGATATTACGCTGAAAAAGCTCACTCCGACATTCATCACCGACTTCGAGTTGTTCCTCAAAGTGGAAAAGGACCACTGCAATAACACGATCTGGTCGTATACAGAGGAATAAAAATTTAAGTAAAAAACAGCCGTATAAAACGGTTGTTCTTATTTGTATCTTGAACAAATATCTTGTTGTTTAGCGGACAGATATATCTTTCCTATACTCTGACGGTGTTGTCTTCATCCTCTTTTGCACATACCGACTGAAATAAGAAACAGAGGAGAAATTCATTCGTTCGGCAATCGTAGTTAAAGACAACTCTTTTTGTCGCAGCAAGCGGGTAATCTCTTGAAGAGTAAAACGGTCAATCCAATAAGTGGCAGGTTTGCCGCTTACCTTTTTACATATCTCCGACAGATAATGAGGTGTTATGCAAAGCCGGGATGCATAAAAATCGAGATCTCGATTTCGGATATATTCGCCGTTATATAACAGTTCTATGAAATTTCGCAGTAAGACCGTAATACGCTCCGATACCTGCATAGTATTCTGACTGCGTGCATGAATATCATAAAGGTCGAGGATGTGCGCCGTAAGCAGGCTTCCCATCAATTCTTCCCAAAACAGATGCTCTTTATCTTTCAGACGTTGCCGGATACAGCGCATTGCCTGCTCGCATACTTGAAAATCATGAGAGGAAAGTTTCATGACCGGATTCTGCAAGAGTGATAGATACCCAATAATGCCGTAATTGCTGCGAATAGCAATCGAGGAAACGAACGCATCCGAAAGGTTCATCAGGATACCTTGAAAGTCTTCGGAGTCCGAAAATTCCGATACGAGTGTGGCGTTGGGCAGAATTACATAATCCCCGGCCGCGATGTTATAACGGGTATCCTGAAACGTGAAACCCATATTTCCTCCGCTGCAAAGAATATGGATTACTCTTCCTGCATATCGTAAAGCATTAAATTCCTGCAATGTATCAGCAAAAATAATCCCGTCGAAGTCTGTATGTGTCATTTCTCTTTCATTTCCTGCAAAAATAACAAAAAACCACGAATAGTGAAAATTCTTCCCCGAATAATGAAACAATAAAATGATAGGTACCCTGTAACTTTGCATCAGAATTAAAAACCATAAAGGATATGAAAAATGTAAGATTAAACAATGGAGTAATGATGCCTGCTATCGGGTTCGGTGTCTTTCAGATTCCTGAAAACGAAACGGAACGAGCCGTAAATGATGCCATCGAGATCGGTTATCGGAAATTCGATACGGCTGCGGCTTATTTCAACGAGGAACAGTTGGGAAATGCCATCCGGCAAAGCGGTATCAAACGGGAGGAATTCTTCATAACCACCAAATTGTGGGTGCAGGACTACGAGTACGACGATGCCCTGCGGGCTTTCGACCTCTCGATGAAAAAGCTCGGGTTGGACTATCTTGACCTCTATTTGATGCACAAACCGTACGGGAATTACTATGCCGCATGGCGGGCGATGGAGCGGCTCTATAAAGAGGGACGCATCCGGGCTATCGGGGTTACGAGTTTCTCTAATGAACGCCTGCAAGACCTTTTCTTGCATAACGAAATAAAACCCGTCGTAAACCAGCTTGAAACGCATCCGTTTTTCCAGCAGCAGGCTGTCAATGCTTTCTTACAGCAGGAAGGCATCCAGCACGAAGCATGGGCGCCTTTTGCCGAAGGGCAGAATGACATATTCAATCATCCTACATTGAAAGCGATAGCAGAGCAACACGATAAGGGGGTCGGAGCCGTGATTCTTCGCTGGCTGAACCAGCGCAACATCGTAGTTATCCCGAAATCCGTACATAAGGAACGGATGATCGAGAACTTCAATATTCTCGATTTTACGCTGTCCAAAGAGGAAATGGATGCCATCGCCCTGCTGGAGACAGGGAAAAGTCCTATCTACGATGACATGGATTTACTTACGGTAAAAGGTATCGGGTTGCACAAAATCCATGAATGATTTCAAAAAACAAATAGAATATTACCCCTTAAAACAGAATCATATGCAGACTGTAAAATTGAACAACGGCATCGAAATGCCGGTATTAGGATATGGTGTATTTCAAGTATCGCCCGAAGAGTGCGAGCGTTGCGTACTCGATGCCATCGGCGCGGGTTATCGGTTGATAGACACGGCGCAGGCTTATTATAACGAAGAGGGCGTGGGTAATGCCGTCGCCAGATGCGGCGTGTCCCGTGATGAACTTTTTCTCACGACCAAAGTGTGGATTACCAATGCCGGAGAGGAAAAGGCAACCCGCAGCATCGACGAATCGCTCCGTAAGTTGCGCACCGATTACATCGACCTGCTGCTTATCCATCAGCCGTTTAGCGACTATCCGGGAACATGGCGGGCGATGGAGAAAGCGGTAAAGGCCGGAAAAGTCCGTGCCATTGGGCTATCGAATTTCTATCCCGACCGCTTCGTGGATATGGCCGAATGTGCCGAAATAAAACCTGCCGTAAACCAACTAAAAACCAATGTATTCAGTCAGCAGTGGGATGCTGAAGCTGAAATGAAGCCCTATGATACACGTATCATGGCTTGGGCCCCACTGGCACAAGGCGATCCCGACCTTCTGACCAATCCCATACTGACGGCTTTGGCCGAACGATACAATAAAACGGTACAGCAAGTCGCCCTGCGTTACTTGGTGCAACGCGGCATCATCGCCATCCCGAAAAGCACGCATATCGAGCGAATGAAACAAAATCTGGATGTATTCGATTTCACACTTACACCGGAAGATATGGAAAGTATCCGTCCGCTCGACAAACCTGCCGACTTCCGCTGGTCGCACCGTAATCCCGAACTCGTAAAATTCCTTCTGAATTACGACAAGCAATTTAACCCTAATAACAAATAATAACCCATGTATAAGTCATTGAACAACAAAGTCGCTCTTGTAACCGGAGCCGGGACGGGCATCGGAAGAGCTATTGCCCAACGTCTGGCCGATGAAGGTGCTAACGTATTGATTGTAGGCCGCACGGAAACGACACTTGTCGAAACGGCTGCTTACAGTGATAAAATCTCCTATCTTGCCATCGACCTCGAATCGGAAGACGGGATACGCACTATCATCCGTACTGTCGGAGAACGGTACGGTCGTCTCGACATTCTTGTCAATAATGCCGGATGGGCACCCGTCACCCCGTTTGCAACGATGAAAATCGACGAATACGACAAGGTATTCGCCATCAACGTGCGTGCCGTTGTCATGCTGACACAGGCCTGCCTGCCGATGATAAAGGCAGCAAAAGGCAATATCCTGAATGTCACGACAACTATGACAACCAATCCTATCGCGACGATGGCGAACTATGCCGCCTCGAAAGCTGCCGTCTATACCATGACACGTGCATGGGCGAAAGAGTTGGCAAAAGACGGCGTGCGTGTCAATTCACTCGGCGTGGGGCCCATCGAAACCCCTATTTACGGCAAGACCGAGCTTTCGGACGAGGCCGCGAAAGCCCACAAGGATATGGTAACGAAGAGCGTGCCTCTCGGTAGAATGGGACAGCCCGAAGAGGTTGCCGCCGTCGTCGCTTTCCTGACGAGCGACGAAGCCAGCTTCGTAACCGGAGCCGACTATAAAGTGGACGGTGGTGTAGGTGCATAAAACAAATAACAATAAAAAGAATGAATATGAAAAATGTATTGATTATCAGCGGCCATACAAACCTTGCCGCATCTGTAGCCAATAAAACGATTCTCGAAACCCTGAACGAACGGCTGCCGGAAGCCGAAATCGTAAAGCTGGATGAACTCTATCCCGATTTCAAAATCGACGTGGAAGCCGAACAGCAGAAATTGCTCCGGGCAGACATCATCGTATTGCAGTTCCCCCTTTTCTGGTACTCCGCACCCTCCATATTGGAACGCTGGATGGAAGAGACTTTCCGTCACGGATTCTCGCACGGAAGTACCGGAGACAAACTCAAAGGCAAGAAACTCGTTCTCTCTTTCACAACGGGAGCACCCGAAGCATTGTATAGCCACAAGGGGGCGATGGGCTACACCATAGACGAATTTTTAGCTTGCTACAAAGCAACCTGCCGACTGACGCACATGGAGTATAGCGGCAGTGTTTATACCTGCGGCGTAAGTTACGGCAACCGTACCACACCGAAACTTATCGAGCAACAAAGAAATATATCAGTAGCGCACACCGAACGTCTTATCGAATTACTCGAAACGCTCTAATGCTTGAAGACAGACTACATAATCTCGATGATATAGTATTCAGTTGCTTCCTACCCGATGACTGGCTGAATGAATTTCGTATGCCGCAACACGTACTCGTGTATGTTTATGCTGGTTTTCTAATAAAACGAACATTTATGATACATCATACCATGCGGATCGTTTGGTGGAATCCGCCACCCAAACCGTCACGGAAGAACTGTTCCGCGACTTCGGCAATACACTCCGCATCCTCTGCGACGAAGACGTTCAACAGTAAACATAAGCCTTTTTATCCATACAACTAAGGTCTTTATTCCTATTATCTTCTATAGTCTTCCGGTGCAGACCGTACAGTCCACTGTAGCAGACCGTACAGTCCATTACGGCAGACTCTACAGTCCATTACAATGGACTGTAGAAGGTTTCAGTATAAAAGCCCTTAATCATCCGGAAGAAAACACTTAGCCAAAGAGAAGATGGCACTTAAGAACCGCTTTATAACCAGACAGGTCCCTTTTCCGGGAAAAAACAAAGAGGATGTGTCCGGGCCGAAGTGACAGCCACAGGACACATCCTCTGTTTTCTAATGGGAACAGTAACTGTGCTTAAATAATAGAAGTACGCTTGGTAAATTCTATAATTTCAGGAATATAACCGAATGCCAGACCGGTCACCGTATCGGCACAACCATAATAAACGGCTACCCGTCCCGTTGCCGGATCATGCAAAGCCGCACAAGGGAAGCATACATTGGGCACATCACCCATACATTCGTAAGGTTCACGCGGAGAGAGGAGATAAGGTCCCGAACGGAACTTCACCTTCCAAGGCTCGTCCAAATCAAGCAATGCCGATCCAAAGGCATAGACATAACCATTGCAGGAACGAAGCACACCGTGGTAGAACAACAACCAGCCTTCACTGGTTTCGATAGGAATAGGACCGGCACCTATTTTCAAGCACTGCCATGCACTCTGTTCAAAAGGCGCAGGCGACATGACATGCCGATGGCGTCCCCAAAACTCCAAGTCGGGCGACTCGCTATAATAAATATCTCCGAAAGGAGTATGCCCGTTGTCACTGGGACGGCTCAACATGGCAAAATTACCATTAATCTTGCGAGGGAACAGCACGCCATTACGGTTGAAAGGCAGGAAAGCATTCTCCACCTGGTGGAACGTCTTGAAATCCATAGTCCATGCCACGCCGATGGTGGGCTGGCCCTTATATCCGTTACACCAAGTCACATAGTAACGGTCATCGATAAAGCAGACACGCGGGTCATAACCATACACCCATTCACCTATCTCGGGGATATCACACTGGAACTGCAACTTCTCCGGATTGATGTCCCAATGAACGGCATCCTTGCTGAATCCCACATGAAGCGCCATCCGGCGGTTTGTATCATCACAACGGAACACTCCGGCATACCCTTCGCCGAAAGGTACTACCGCACTATTGAATATACTATTGGATGTAGGCAGCAAATCACGGGGAATGATAGGATTCGCACTACATCTCCACATTACATTTTTACAACCTTCGGGACGCTCCTCCCACGGCATACCGGGCAACGGATTGCCCGCAATCTTCAATTCACTCATATTCTCTTTTTTGTTAGGTTAATAGTTTTTCTCTATTTCTTGTCTTCGTGTGTGAAGGGTACAAACCAGGTCATCAGAAAGGCCGGAATGGTAGCCACCAGCACAAAGATGAAAAACAGTTTATAGCCCAGCCAGTCGCTGACATATCCGGACATCATGCCGGGCAACATGACACCCAGATTCATGATACCCGATGCAAAAGCATAATGCGCCATCTGATGAGGACCGGCAGCCACTTGCTGCATCATGAACAAGGTAAGCCCCACAAAGCCGAAACCATATCCGAAATACTCCAGCACAATGGCCCCTCCGATAAGGGGCGCACTCTGCGGTTGGAAAATGGCAAGCAGCGTGTAAGCCATAAAAGGCAGATTGAACACACAACACAAGGAGAATAAAGTCTTTTTCAATCCACGTGCGGAAATATAATATCCACCCAGCAATGAACCGAGTACGAAAGCTGCCGCTCCGAAGGTTCCATAATAAATACCAATCTCCTGTTCTGTCAATCCCAAGCCACCCACATCACGACCGGCTTTCAGGAACAAAGGTACAATTTTCATCACAAACCCTTCGGCAAAACGATATAAAATAATAAAGCAAATATAGTAAACAATATGCTTTTTCGTAAAGAAGTTCCGGATGACATTCCATAACTCGGTCATACTCTGCGAAAAAGAGGTGACCGAATGGGCGTGCTTGCCCGAAGGTAACATACGGGTATGATAAATTCCCAAGGCGAACATCACTACTCCGAGGATAATCATAATGACCGTCCAGGAATAAAGTACCGCATCTTCTGCAGGCCCTTCGTATTCATCTTTCAGAAAACCGGCCAGATAGACCAGCAAGCCTGTACCGATAATCTTCGCCACATTATAAAAAGCTCCCTGCCAACCTATATATTTAGCTTGTTCCTGCGCATTCAACTCGTCCATATATACTCCGTCACAGGCCACATCGTGCGTTGCTCCGCTAAAAGCGACAATAGCGAACAAGGCAATAGTGACCGCAAAGAAAGACGGAAGATGAAGCGACAAAGCGATCAACCCGAAAGTAACTCCCGACACCATCTGAGTGAGGACAACAAAGAATTTCTTGGTACGGTACATCTCCAGCAACGGACTCCAAAGGGGTTTCAGTGTCCAAGGAAGCATGATAAGGGAAGTCCAGAAGGCTATTTTCGCATCACTGACTCCCAGACCTTTGTACATCAGTACGGCTACCATATTGAGGACAACAAAAGGGAGCCCCATACCAAAATAAGCGGTGGGAACCCAGAAAATAGGACTACGGCGTCTGGACGGAGTTGGGGTTTCGGTTGTTTTCATTTATATCTAAGTTTTAAGGTTGTTGAATTCGGCTATAACCGAAGATAACTTCATCTCCTTCTGAGAGGGGATGAAGTTACCTTTCGGAATCTATTAATGCAATAGGACGAAGCATTTGGTAAATCAGTCAGTTACAGGAATAAAGCTTACCGCTTGTCCACCACCTTTTGCCATGACTACAGACAAGGTATCGGCTGCTGTCACCTCTCTGTCCTTAATCTGATAAGAAGTAGGATTTGTTTTCCAGTCGGCATCTTCTCCATCAGCATAAATCACCGCATGGTATTTTTTATCTTTTTCAAGGAAATCCAAAGGAATGGTCAGCGTACGTGCTTCCTCATTGGTCGTAGCTCCTAAGAAATAATTATCTTTCGCTTTCCGTACTACGGCTACAAACTCTCCCGGTTCGCCCTGCAAGGCTTCAGACCAGTCACAGTCCGCATCAAAATCCCGGAAGAACTGGAAAGCAGGATGCCCTTCATAATTCTCAATCATATCCGATGCCATTTGCAATGGAGAATAAATGATTACCCAATTGGCAATCTGCTTTGCCAAGGTGGTATTCACACGGCTGTTTCCTTTATCCAAGTCATTCCATTTCTTGCGACGGGGAGAATTGCGTGTCTTTTCATAAAGAATATCAAAAGTACCCGGCGTATAATCCATCGGACCGCCCAGCAAGCGGGTAAACGGCAATAACTCGTGATGCTCGGGAGGATTACCTTCACTCCATCCGTTCCACTCCATACCGCGGGCGCCTTCCCGTGTCATCATATTGGGGTAAGTACGACGAATTCCTGTATCTTTGATAGGTTCGTGGGCATTAACGGTTGTATGATAACCGGCGGCAGTCTGCACCACCTTGCGGTAATGGCGTACATTGAACTGTCCATGATGGCTATGACCGCCCGGCAGTCCTCCGGCATAACCGGTCTTCACGCTGTGCACTCCCAAGTCGGCATACCATTTGTAAGCATTGTCCAACTGGCGTTCGTAATTAAAGATATTGCCACCTGTTTCGTGGTGACCGATTATTTCAATCCCTTTCTCCTTGGCATAACGTGCCACCTCTGCCATATCAAAATCGGCGTAGGGTTTGGTATAGTCAAAAGTCTGCATACCGCCCCAACTTTCCCAGCCTTCATTCCATCCCTCGAACATTACCGCTTCTATGTTATTGGCAGCAGCAAAGTCTATATAACGTTTGGCATTAGCGGTGGTGGCGCCGTGGCGTTCATCCATCGTCCACGTTTCGACTCCCAGATGCATTCCCCACCAGATACCTACGTATTTCATAGGACGTATCCAGCTCAAATCCCCCTCCAGCACACAAGGCTCATTCAGATTCAGTATCAGGCCGGAGTTTATCAGACCTACCGCTTTGGGAGCTATCTGAATACTGCGCCACGGAGTCACGAAAGTCCCTCCGGCAAAACGGGCTTTCACCCCATCGGGCCAGGAAGCCAGTTCCGATTTGAAGTGACAACCTTCGGTATGCTTCAAAGTCATTTCGGGGAAATCGGTCAAAGCTGCTTCGTGGATACTGGCATATACCCCGTTATCTGTTTTGAAAGTCATCGGGGTATTGGCATTATCCACCTTGCTGACGGGCAGGGTGCGATACAGCAATTCGTAGGTTTCAAAACTGGCGGGAATAGACCATGACTTGCCGTCTTGTGCCAAATTAAATGAAGTGAGCTCATCCATTACGAACACACTGTCCACTTGGGGTACTTGATATTCATAGCGGAAGCCCAGGCCGTCATCGAACACGCGGAAACGGAGGGTCAGCTGTGTATTTGCCTGGTCTTTCAAACGCACGGCCATTTCGTTATAATGGTTCCGGATTGATTTATTTTCTCCCCAAGGTTGGGTCCAAGTTTCATCCTTTGTGGTGTACTCGGTACTTTCTATCAGAAAACCTTTGGAAAGATTTACCCCGTCACGGCCTTCAAAGCCCATAACGGAGGGGGTGATGAATGGATTCCCTCCTACAGAAACTCCGTAGGTCATCTCTCCCGCTTCATTGAGATTGAATACTAATTTTATATTGCCATCCGGCGATGTCAATTCTGTGGGGCGAGAACACCCACAAAACACGACTAACAAAAATAATACATAGTAACTGTATGCCTTCATAATATTAAATTGGATTAATGATACAAATATAGAACAATTAAGTAAGGTATCACACTTATCGAAGGAGGAAAATTATTTTAAATGGGAGAGGGAATGATAAGCTTATTTGTACTGACAGCATTAATTTTGTACTTTTGTCACATATAACAACAAAGTGCAAATGAATATAAATCAGAATTATAGAGAAGCAGTAAAGGCCATAAAAGAAGCTATCTTACGAAGCCAGTACCGTGCAGCCGCATCAGTAAATAAGGAACAATTATCTCTTTATTACGGCATCGGGCATTACGTGTCGGAAAATTCCCGTACAGGCTTTTGGGGGAAAGGTGCCATTGAACAAATATCTTCTCTGTTACAAAAAGAATTGCCGGGGCTGAGGGGATTTTCAGCAACAAGCATAAGAAATATGCGTATTTTTTATGAAGAGTGGGATAAGGTTTTAAATCATCCGCCATTGGCTGATGATTTGGTGTTGAATGAAAAATTGCTTCTTGTAGCAATTCATCAGCCAGTGGCGGATGAATTTAATTGGTCAGACTTCTTTTCAATCGGCTTTAGTCACCATACCGAAATAATATCCAAAGCCAAGACTTTAGAAGCAAGACTATTCTATATACATGAGTGCGCCATTCGCTATTGGAGTAAATACACGTTAAGGGATTACTTAAAAGCAGATCTATACAGCCATCGGGGAACTTTACCCAACAATTTTGCACAAACATTGCCTGATACTAAGCAAGCGCTAAAAGCTGTTTGTTCATTCAAAGATGAATACTTGCTTGATTTCATCAATGTGGAGGAACTGAATGAGCAGGAAGAAGACTTAGACGAAAAAATAGTAGAAAAGGCAATTGTTGCCAATGTGAAGAAGTTTATTATGACCTTCGGACAAGATTTCAGCTTTATAGGCAATCAATATCGCATAGAGGTTGCAGGAGAAGAAATGTTTATTGATTTGCTCTTTTTCAATCGGGAGCTTAACTCCTTAGTCGCAGTTGAGCTTAAATCCGGAAAATTCCGCACTTCTTATTTGGGGCAGTTGAATACTTATCTATCCGCTTTAGATACATATATCAGAAAACCGCACGAAAACCCTTCTATCGGAATAATTCTTTGCAAAGAAATGAACCAAACCTTTGTAGAGTTTGCCGTTCGTGATTATAACAAGCCGATGGGAGTTGCCACTTACCGTGCATCTAAAGATATGCCGGAACGACTTCGTAACGCTCTGCCAAACATTGAAGATTTGAAAAAGTTATTGTAATACAAACGCCGATAAAGCCCTTTTAAAGACTCTACCGGCGTAAGTTCACCTATTAAAAAAATCAGAATTCCAAGTCAGCCAACTGAGGATTATGATCGGAAAGCAAAGCTTCCGGTACTTCAGCCGGTATCTCACAGTTCTTTACCAGAACTTGCGGAGTGACAAAGATGAAATCAATCTTTTCACAATCCTCGGCCGGAATACGGGCAAAATCATGAAAAGTATAATCAACGCCGGTCACACGGGCAGCCGTCTTATAAGCATCCTTCATCACAAACTCGTTGGTAGTGATCGTTTCGTATGCATCGCTCGCATCGGTCACATTAAAGTCACCCGTAACCACTGCGGGGCGTTCGCCTACGATCTCTTTTATCTTACGGATAATGAGCAATGCGCTTTGACGGCGAGCCTCTTCACCTACATGGTCAAAATGAGTATTGACAGCCATGAATATCTTTCCGGTGGCCTTGTCTTTAAATTTCGCCCAAGTGGCGATACGGACACAAACCGCATCCCATCCCATCATTCCTACGCTATCGGGATTTTCGGCCAACCAGAAAGTATTGGAGTCCAACACCTCATATTTGTCCTTACGATAGAATAGCGGCGCATATTCACCTGCTGTCTTCCCGTCATCACGTCCCACACCGATACCATCGTATTCGGGCAAGCCTGCACGAAGATCCTGAAACTGGTTATGCAAAACTTCCTGCATACCGACAATATCCAGTTCACGGTCCTTAATAAACTGGCACACACGGTCTTTCCGATATTGCCAATTGTTCAAACTGTCTTGCGGATTGTCATAACGGACATTAAAAGTAGCCCAACGAACGTCGGTCTTCTTCTCTTCCGCACAGCCGCCCAATAACAGGACGGCTGCCAATAAAAATAGAATTTGCTTCATTTTGTTTCTTTTTATGTTCCCTAGGATACAAAGATAGCAATTTCTATCGGAAATTATTCGGAGTATGCCACTGACCTTTATCATTCATCGTATCGGCCACATCCCACCATACACGGCTACCCTGGTTCACATTGCCCGGTTTATTAGGGTTACGGGACTCGCTGTTAGGATAGTTGATGCGTTTGATAAGCTTGCCGGACGCCACTTCTCCATTGGAATTGTTTCCATTAACCGGAACCAGCAGATAACGCGGATAGTCGGTACGACGCACTTCTGCCCATCCTTCATTTCCATTCGGGAAAACGGCAATCCACTTCTGAGTAATAATCTGTTCCAATTGTTCTTCCTTGCTACCACCGGCAAATGCTTTTACGCCATCCAGATGACTGATGTATTCATTGGCCTTGTCCGCATCAATTTCATAATAATCCATAGATGCCTTGATACCTTTCAAATAAAGAGCTTCAGCAGTTTCATCCACCAATGACGGCCAGCGCAATGCTGCTTCCGCTTTCAGGAACAAACTTTCAGAATACCCCATCCAGACTATTTCACGGGCCAGATTCCACCAATAATCCTTGTTCATGGCATCAGATGACAGAATACAACGGTTGGCAGAGTATCTGTTCAGATAAGAGCCACCTACATTGGTTTCTCCATTCATCACCCCGTTGAAATCTCTCTTCAGATTCTCTGTGGGAAGCGGACTGGTAGTCAACGAATCAAACGGAGTAGGACGGAACCATAAAACTTCACAACGAGGGTCGAGATAACAATTCTCAGAATTCTCATTGAAAGTAACGGCATCGGCTGCCGCACCTTCTTTCAAGGCCTGATTCTTATAAGCCCGTTCCATTTCTTTCGACAATACAGCATTGCCGGTCCAGCTGAACAACAATGCGTATATATTTTCATTACCGCCGGCGATATACTGACGTTTTGGAGTCTGCTTCATATTGTCATCCTGGCTTTGCATCAGACCGGCCGGATCTGTCAAAGCTGCTTTTGCCTGAGTCTGGGCCAATTCCGGATTTACATTGGATACGCGCAAAGCAAGGCGCAAACGCAGTGTGTTGGCAAAACGACGCCATTTGTCCACATCACCTCCGTAGCATTTGTCATTGTCACCTAAATCATACTGACTGACAGCAGGAAGATTTTCCTGGTGCAACTCTGTTATAGCCTGATCCAACAGCTGGAAAAGGATATTATAGACCTCTTTCTGAGGCGTATAAGACACATTTTCTTCCGGCGGCATAGCTCCCTTCACATAATAAGCGACGGGAATATCTCCGTAAGTATCTGTCTGCATGGACAACAAGAAAGCATAATAAATGCGGGTAATATAGAATGCCGTATGATAATAATCCTTATTACAGAAATAGAATGTCTTGACCAACTGACTGTATTCCGAAGTGCTGCGGTCATCATAGAAATGCTTCCATCGGCTGGCCGACCATCCATCCGTATAAGAATAGGTAGGCGCCTGATTCACAAAGCCGCTGACATTGTTTCCCCAATAACCGGCATAGATATCATGAGTCAGATTGGTCGTTGTCTGATAATCATTGTAAAGACCTTCGTAGGTGAAATTGGCAAAAATACTTCCGATAGCGCCTTCCATCCCTTTCAAACTTGCCATGGCATTGTCTGTCAAGGTGTAATCAATGTCTATTCCATCGGCCGATACATTCTCCACAGTCGGGTCGTAAATCGGTGCGTAAGGATTTGTATTCAATTCCTCAAAATCATGGCATCCGGCCAGAGCCAGCAATGAGCATAAGGCTACGGATTTATATAATTTGATTTTCATAATCAGTTTTTCCTTTTAATTAATTAGAAACCTAAGTTGATAGAAATACCGAAAGTACGTGTAAACGGCAACGATGCATAGTCAATGGCTTGTGAGAACATCGTAGTGTCATAGCCGCCTTCGGGGCTTGTACCCGGCGTGTGCTTCATCAGATAACACAAGTTACGTGCTACAAATGAAACATTCAGCGAGTTGACAGGAGTCTTCTTCAGCATAGATGAAGGGAATGAATAGCCGATTGACAATTCTTTCAGTTTAATGAATGAAGCATCGTAGATAAAATCCTCAGCCTGCAATGAGCCGTAGTATTCTGAGGCGGAAACCTGTTTTGTATTCACCTCGCCTGATTCTGTCACACCGGGGAATACCATCATATAGTTGTTTTCCTCACCACGGTTCAAGGTACGCTTAGCCAAACCGTTTCCGGTAGCCAGCATCTCGGAATAAGAGAAGATATCACCACCGAATTTCATATCAAACAGTGCAGACAGTGTAATCCCTTTATAAGTAAAGGTAGGAGATACAGACATGGTCAGCTTAGGCTGGATATTACCGATAGGTTTGTTCACATATTCAGACTCATTGGTCACAGTCATGGGCAAACCATTTTCATTTACGATAATATCACCGTTTTCATTGCGCTTATAAAGCGATGTAGCATAAATCTCGCCTAATTTGTGTCCGGCGCGTGTACCTACTTTTACAGGGAAGTTTCCATCACCGTTAAAGAACATATAGTTCACATTTTCTTCCGGAGCCAGTTCTTTCACTTTCGATACGTTGTGAGCCATATTCACATTCAAATCAAAAGCGAAATCCTTTGTTTCTACCAGAGTGGAATACAACATAAATTCTACACCTTGATTGGTTACCATACCTGCGTTTACCCATTGGCCACCACTCCAGGGAGCTGCTGCGGGCACTTTCATAATCTGGTTCTTTGTTTTGCTGTAATAGTAAGTAAAGTCAAAGCCCAGACGGTTGTTCAAGAACTTCATGTCCAGACCTGCTTCATAAGAGGTCGCGATTTCAGGCTTCAACTGATCGTTCATCTTCACATTATCCTTGGTCGGAGTCAATACACCATTATCGAATTTGAAAGAGTAGGTGTTGTATAACTGATAAGGGCTTGTGTCCTTACCTACCTGTGCGGCAGACAGACGTGCCTTGGCAAATGTCACCCAGCTTGGCAACGGTTTGTCGATGGAGCGCAAAAAGTCGGAAACTACGAAACTGAGGTTGGCAGACGGATAGAAGAAAGAATTGTTACCTGACGGAAGAGTGGATGACCAGTCGTTACGAGCTGTCAAATCCAAAGACAGATATTCCTTCCATGCCATCTGCACAGAGCCGAACACTGAGTTCATGGCACGCTTGTAACCATCCTCACTACCGGTTCTCAGCAAATTGGCCGCATTCAGCATCCAATTACCTTTATCCACCATATTACCTACGCCCACACCCAAAGTTTCCGAACGCTGGTACATAAAGTTACCACCGACATTGAAGCCCAGACGGAAGTTATCAGTCAACTGACGGTCACCCATCAAAATGACTTCAGCATTTGACTCGAAGAAGTTTTCTTCACTACGGTCCATTGAGTCATTCGTAATCATGGAAGTATTGGCTTCTCCATTGATACCATCACCCGCATTGGTACTTTGCACTCTGGTGCGGTAGTAGTCAAAAGCGTATTTGGCAGACAGATGCAGCCAATCTGTGAAATTGATTTTCATGCTATAATATCCGAAAGCACGCCAGCGTTCATCTGAATTCTGACGCTGATGCAATACATAATAAGGATTACGGATACTGGCAGTAGGTCCTGTCCAGTTCACATGCGCATGAGTTTCATCAGAATATTGTTTCAAGTCATCCAGACGGACGTTGTTAGGGATTCTCATCAACTGGGAAATAGCACCGTAATCACCATACAGTGGACGGTTATCGGCTTTTGTACGTGAAAGAGAAATCTTTCCGTCCATAGACACCCATTTGTTCAATTCCGTTCCTGCATTCAGGTCGGCATTCACACGGCTCAAACTTTCAGTGGGGAATACACCGTCATTATCTGAGTATCCGAAAGAAGTACGGAAATGTGATTTCTCTGTACCGTTGCTGATAGATACGTTATGCGTATGCGAGAAACCGGTATCAAAATAATCTTTCAACTTATCCCCATAGTTAGAGTAAGCGTAAGTTTCTCCGTTCCAAGCCTCTTTCATGCTTCCATCCAATACCGGGCCCCAGCTTCCGCTATCCGTTTTGTCATACACCGCAGTCTTGGCATCTTTTGTATCAATATGTCCTTGTCCGTAACGGCGTTGCATATCCAATGTCTCGCCGATAGCTGTCCAAGTGAAGTTACCACTATAACGGATTCCGAAACCATCTTTCTTACTGCCTTTCTTTGTCGTAATCAAGATAACGCCATTACCTGCACGCGAACCGTAAAGAGCAGCCGCATTCGGACCTTTCAATACCGAAATGCTCTCGATGTCATCCGGATTAATGTCCATGGAAGCGCTACCACGGTCCACACCACCATAACGAGATGCGTCGGATGTAGTGTTGTCGCTGAAAGGAACGCCATCCACAATCCATAACGGCTGGTTGTTATCGGTAAGAGAAGAGTTACCACGAATGGTGATTTTCGTAGAACCACCTAAACCTGTAGCCGAAGTATTCATCTGAAGACCTGCCACCTTACCTTGCAAGGCACTGGTCACAGACGGGTCACCTGTCTTGTTCAGTTCATCACTTTTCAGTTCCTGAACCGCATAACCCAACATCTTCTTCTCACGTTTGATCCCCAAAGCGGTTACCACCACTTCGCCAATCTGCTGTGTGTCTTCCTGCATGGTTACGTTCAGTACATTCTTGCCATCGGGCTTCAATGTTTCCGAACGGTAACCAATGTATGAGAACACAACCTCGCCATTTCCGGGAACCGACAAAGAATAGTTACCTTCAAAGTCAGTAATCGTACCGGCTGTAGGGTTTCCTTTCACTTGTACGTTTACACCAATCAAGGCCTCTCCTGTCGCATCAACCACTGTTCCGGTCACTGTATGTTCCTGTCCTGTCTGTTGAGGTGTTTGAGGTTCTCCGGGTGCTGAAAGATAGACAATATTATCCTCTATCTTGTAGGTAATTCCTTTGCCTTGCAAAGCTGCATCAAGTACAGACTGCAATGAACCGTTCTTTACATCAATGGCATTCACCGGCGTTTCAGCCAGTTTGTCATCATAGAAAAACTGATAGTTAGACTGTGATTTGATGTTCTTGATTACCGCTCCAAGAGTTGTCTTGGGAGTTGAAAGAACAATTTGTGCGCGGGTCCATTGCATGGGTGCAGCCACAAACAAAAGAATCAAAAGCGCCCTGAGTAATTTGGGCTTTCTCATTAATTGATTGCCTTTCATAATTTATTAAATTAGTTAACACTGACTTATTTTTCTCCAGTGAAGGGGTTCTCATGCCCCTTTCGAGAATAAAAACAGGCAGCTAAAAGAAAACACTTACTCCATCTCGTTCTTTTTTCTAAATTTTCTAGAAAAAACAGAGGAAAGGCAAAAGTAGTGATATCATCGGACTTTGACGTATAGAAGAAATATTTAAAAACAAAAAGGGGATGTACTCTTGCAATGCTGCCAAAAGAGAACATCCCCCTCCAACCTCTCTTTACAAGAGAGAAATGCATGGTGAAACTTTTATTTCATTGTTTCGTCTTTTGAAAATGAATAAGGCAAATCACTTTCTTGTGTTCCACGTTGCATATTCGGACGGTCGGTCATCTTGAAATCGATAACACCACCTTGTAACAATTCATTGTGTTTCAAATAATTCTTGGTATAAACAGTACCGTTTACACGCATTTCATCTACATATCGGTTGGTATTGCTGTTATCCGGTGCGGTTATTACCAAGTTCTTTCCGTTTTCAAAATGCAGTGTCGCTTTCTTGAACAACGGAGCACCCAGAATATATTCATCTGTACCGGGACATACCGGATAGAATCCTAATGCAGAGAATACATACCATGCCGAAGTCTGTCCATTATCCTCGTCACCGCAATATCCGTCAGGTCCGGCTGTATACATACGGTTCATCACCTCACGCAACCAATATTGGGCTTTCCAAGGCTGACCCGCATAATCATACATATAAATCATGTGCTGAATGGGCTGGTTTCCATGTGCATAGTTACCCATATTCATAACTGTCATTTCACGGATTTCATGAATCACCTGTCCATAATAGCTATCATCAAAGATAGGGGGAACCGAAAAGACAGAATCAAGCATGGTAACGAACATTTCCTTACCTCCCATCAAGTCAATCAAGCCTTGGGGATCATGGAATACAGACCAAGAATAGTGCCAGCTGTTTCCTTCCGTAAAGTCACCTCCCCACTTCAACGGTGAGAATTTAGGAGCGAATTTGCCGTCCTTCTGCTTGCCGCGCATCAGCTTGCTTTCCGAATCAAACAGGTTCTTGTAATTCATGGCACGCTTGGCAAAGAGTGCGATTTCCTTCTTCGGACGTTTCAATTCTTTCGCCAGCTGATAAATACACCAGTCATCGTATGCATATTCCAATGTACGGGCTGCATTCTCATGAATCTTCACATCACAAGGCACATAGCCCAGCTTGTTATAATATTCATATCCCAGACGTCCGGTAGAAGAAACTTCAGGATGTACAGCTTCCGTTCCATGAATCAGTCCTTTGTATAATGTTTCCACATCTTCCACACGTACTCCTTTCAGATAAGCATCGACCAAGATAGAAGCTGAATTATTGCCGACCATGCAACCACGATGACCGGGGCTGGCCCATTCGGGGAAGAAGCCGCTTTCCTTATAAGTATTAATCAAACCTTCCTGTATTTCCTGATTTACCGAAGGATACATCAGGTTCAAGAAAGGGAACAAGCAACGGAATGTATCCCAGAATCCTGTATCCGTATACATATATCCCGGCAATGTTTCCCCATTGTAAGGACTGTAATGAACAGGCTGCCCATTGGCATCCAGTTCATAGAATTTACGCGGGAACAACAAGGAACGGTACAAGCAGGAATAGAAAGTACGGTATTGATCCAATGTTCCACCTTCCACTTCTACTTTACCTAAGACCTCATTCCAGGCATCTTTACCTTTCTGTACCAATACTTCAAAACTGTCACCACCCAATTCCTTCAGATTCTGAATTGCTTGTTCAGGACTGATGAATGAAGAAGCGACACGGGCATGAACCACTTCGCCTTTCTTTGTCTTGAAACCGATAACGGCTCCGGTATGGAAATCAGTCTGCTCCAGTTTACCTTCTTTCAAGGTTACAGGAACACTGCCGTCCGGTTTTTCAGGCTGTATATCGTTAGAGAACGTAGCCTCATAAGTAAACGGCTTATCAAACTCAATAACGAAATAATTCTTGAAGTTGGCAGGAACACCACCACTGTTGCGAGTGGTATAGCCCACAATTTTGTTTTCTCCGGGAATCACCTTGATAGATGAGCCACGATCAAAAGCATCAACCACTACGTATGAGTCATTTTCAGGAAAAGTAAAGCGGAACATAGCGGCACGTTCCGTAGGAACCATTTCAGTCACCACATCATGTTCTGCCAAATAAACCTTATAATAATAAGGTTTTGCAATTTCAGCTTTATGAGAGAACCAACTTGCACGCTTGTCCTCCTCAAATTCCGGTTTTCCTGTTACGGGCATGATGGAAAATTGACCATAGTCATTAATCCACGGACTGGGCTGATGGGTTTGTTTGAAACCACGGATTTTATTAGCCGTATAGACATACTGCCATCCGTCCCCCATCTTTCCTGTCTGGGGAGTCCAGAAATTCATACCCCATGGACGGGATATGGCAGGATAAGTATTTCCTGTAGAGAGTTCAAAGGAAGACTGTGTACCTACCAACGGACTCACATAGTCTGCATAATCCTTTGCCTGCACAAACAGTGTAACACACAGGACTGCAACTGATAGAAATAATTTTTTCATGATATTGTTATTTGGGTTAAGTTATACTTTTTAATTCTTTATCTGTTTTCCCCATTCCGTCGGTACGGGACTCATGGTAATCTCCATCGTTCCCCCACGTACTATGTCATTATGGGTAAAGAAAGGAACATCCAGTGGTTTTCCGTTCAACAGAACCGACTCAATGTACTTATTGGTCTTCGAGTTGTTGTGGGTACGGATAACGAAAGTCTTGCGGTCGGGCAGATTAATCGTCACCTCCTCAAACAACGGACGTCCGATAGAATAAACCGGCTTGCCGGGACATACCTGATAGAAGCCCATGGAGTTCAAAATATACCATGCAGACATCTGACCGCAATCTTCATTACCCGACAAGCCGTCAGGAGCATTGAAATACTGGTTATGCAGCACACTGTCAACCAATTCCTGAGTACGCCATGGACGGTTTACATAGTTATACATGTGAGTAATGTGATGACTCGGCTCATTGCCATGCGCATACTGGCCTATCAGTCCTGTGATATCAGCAGAGGTAGCCTCTCCTTCCAACTGGGAAGAAACCGTAAACAAAGAATCCAGCTTTCCAACGAAAGCATCCTCTCCACCCATCAACTTCACCAATCCCGGAATATCATGCGGAACAAACCAAGTCCACTGCCATGCAGTTCCTTCACAATAATCATCATTACGGTGATTGGAAGAACGGGGATTGAACGGGGTACGCCATTCACCTTTACTATCCAATCCGCGCATGAAACGGGTGGCAGGATCAAAATAAAATTCGTACGCATCCGCAAAACGGGCATATTTCTCCTTGGTTTCAGTATCTCCCAGGCTGTCTGCCAACACGGAAATACACCAGTCATCGTATGCATATTCCAACGCTTTCGCAACCGATTCATTCTCACGATCACACGGGATATAGCCAAGGGTATTCTTATAGTAACGAGCTTTAGGCATTACATAAGGAATCAGCCAACCGGGAGCGACAATACCGGTCGTATCATATTCCGCCGCACGCAAACATGCCTTGTAAGCTTCCTGCACATCAAAATCGCGATATCCCTTCACATAAGAATCGGCTACCAACGAAGCCGCATGATACCCTACCATCGTTCCGGTATAATTGGATACACAATCCCATTTCGGGAAAATACCACCTTCTTGATGCTTCTTTATCAATGAACGGATAAACTCCGTATTCAACTGAGGATCGACAATAGTCAGTAACGGATGTAACGCACGGAAAGTATCCCACAAAGAGAAAATGGTATAAACCGGATGTTTCATGTCGGTGGTATGCACTTTCAAATCCATTCCCAAGTAACGCCCGTCTACATCAGTAAACAGATTGGGACTTAGGAAAGCATGATACATAGCCGTATAGAAAATGGCACGCTGGTCTTCATTATTGGTTTTGACTGCAATCTTTGACAGGCATTCATTCCATTTCTTCTTAGCATCGGCACGCACTCCATCAAAATTCCAACCGGGCATCTCAGCCTGGAGGTTCTTATAAGCACCTTCCGCATCAACAGAAGAGATAGAGAACTTAGCCAGCACTTGTTCGTCTTTCGCCGTTTCAAAATGCAAAAGCATTTTGCATACAGGAATCTGTTTGTCATTTTCCTGAACAGTATCCGTGTACAAAGTATACGTGAAGGGTTTGGAAAATACGGCATAAAAATAAAGATCCTGCCGGTATGCCCAATAGGCACTGCGTTTGCGCCCCCGCAACACAGTATCATTCACAGCCTCCACTTCCATGACCTGATTGATTTGTTGCTGAATATTATAGTCCATATCCAAGATAAATCCTGACTCCTTACTTTCCGGGAAAGTATACCGATGCATTGCCGCACGCTCTGTTGAGGTCAGTTCGGCTTTTACCCCGTATGTATCCAGGAAGACAGAATAATATCCCGGTTCGGCATGTTCCTTTTCATGAGAAAAAGCCGATGCGAAAGGACGCTTCTGGCTTTCTGTTCCCAAAAAATCAGTGCGTTGCACACCTACAGTCGGCATCAACAGGAAATCTCCGAAATCCGCACACCCGGTACCACTAAGACGTGTATGGGCAAAGCCATTGATCGTAGTATCTTCATAATAATATCCGGAACAGGAATCCCAACCGTCAATACGAGTATCTGGTCCCGGCTGTATCATGCCATGGGGAACCATAGCACCCGGATGGGTATGTCCATGGCCTCCTGTACCAATAAAAGAGTTGACATAATGGGTGTAATCATTCATTTCATTGCCCTCAGAATCACATGCGGTGAAACACAATAACCCTAGAAGACAGCCGCTTAAGAGCATGTTGATTTTCATAGTTCTTTATTTAAAAATTATTTCGTTTCCGATGAGATAAATATATTGTTATCATCTACTTTCTTATAATTGAAAGGAATAGAGTTACGCAAAGAATTCAGCACAGACTCTATATTATCTTTCTTTTTCAGCACTCCTGAATAAGTATTGGTACTGTCTACATCCGGTGAAAGGATAATCTTCACCCCATAGAACCGTTCCAATGCTGCCGCAATCTGGAAAATAGATGATTTTTCAAATGGAATCAAATCATTATGCCAGACTATCTCCATCTTGGGATCGACCTGTTTTACCTGCATCCGCCCTGTCACCCTGTTTAAAACAGCCTTTTGTCCCGGTAACAAAGTAATTCTGCCTTTATCTGATTTATCTTTTACCTCAACTTCCCCCTCTACCAGAGTCGTTTCAGCAAAACTGTTATCCGGACGGCATTTTATATTGAAAGAGGTTCCCAAGACCCTGACATCCATTGCCTGGCTTTTTACCGTAAAAGGTTTCTCATGATTACGTGCCACTTCAAAATAAGCCTCCCCATCCAGATATACATGACGTTCTTTTCCTTCAAAAGCACGCGGATATTTTAAAACAGACGACTGGTTCAACCATACTTTTGTCCCGTCAGGCAACAACATCTCACGCACTTGTCCATGAGCAGCCGATGCTACCACCAATTCCTCCGCTTTATTCCGGAACCAATAGGCCAATCCCGCAGCCAGCACTATCACGCCCACTATAGCAGCTACATAACGCAACACACTCTTAAGCTTGAACACCTCCTGTCTCTTTTGATTTTCCTGTTCCAATCTTCTACCCAACCTGCGCTCTGCCTTCGCTACCAGATTTTCCTCCTCAAAGGGGAATTTACCTAACTGATAAATCTCCTCCATACGGAATAACTCTCCGGCATTCTCATCAGATTCTTTCATCCATTCATTGATAAGAACAAAATCCTCCTCCGAGCATCGGTTTTCCAAATACCTGATAATAATATCTTCGTTAAGTTTACTCATCTTTTTCCCTATTCATATAGTAAACAATTCAACTTGTAAAAACACTTAGCAGTTTTGCTGAAAATATAATCAATGACAATAATAAATGGCTGAGACGTTCGCGCAAAAATTTCAAGGCCTTATACATATGTGCCTCTACGGTACGTAAAGAAATACCAAGAGTATCAGCAATTTCCTTGTTTTTCATATCATGAAGATAACTCAGTTTGAACACCTCCTTACATTTATCCGGCAATTCATTAATCGCTTCAAAAATTTCCTGACGTAATTCCTGATTCTCTATCTTTTTAATAACTTCAGCATGATCCGGCTGGTAATATTGCAATTTTCGTTCATAGATTTCTATCATTGCCGCACTGTAGTTGTTCTCTATAACCTGATGCTTCAATAAATTTATAGCCTTGGTATATACAGAACGATAAAGGAAAGCTAAAATCTGCTCTCCTATGACGACTGAATCTCTCCGCCTCCACAACTCCACAAAAACATCTTGCACTACATCTTCGGCTTCTTCGGTACCGACCAGCCGTGTCGCATAAAACAACAGCTTAGGATAGCATTGACGAAAGACGGCCTTATAGGTGTCATCAAGTTCCTCGTTCATATTATATAATTCACCTTTGTATGAGGAGGGAGCCAATGTTCCAAATAACGATCCAATCATCCACTGCAGGGGTAGAAAGCTTCCGCTCATCATACAATTTTCACGCAGATTCAACCCGCCTCTACAGCAAAACGATAACAACAAATATCACTTTTAACTCACCTCCTGTACAATTCTTAATAAGTTGAACCAATTATTATCTATACCAAATATTTCCCGGTTCCGGACCCATTTCAAATTCTACAGTAGCACCGTCCATTATTTGCCGGTGTGTGATATAGCTCTTATCGTATGGTTGCCCATTTACTTTCACCGACTGGATATAGATATTTTCACGACTTACTCCAGGGGCCAGTACTGTGAACGTTTTTCCATTATCCAAATGCATCTGTATTTCGGAGAACAACGGCGTACCAATCTCATATTCACCACTTACCGGATTGACAGGATAAAATCCCATAGCACTGAATACATACCAAGCAGACATCTGTCCACAATCCTCATTACCACACAGTCCGGCAGGTGCATTGAAATAAAGGTCATGCATGACCTGCGCCGCATACTTCTGAGTTTTCCAAGGCTGACGTACCTTATTATATAGATAAATCACATGATGGCTAGGCTCATTACCATGAGCATACTGACCAATCATACCTGTACTGAAAAGAGGCAAATCTGCATTACTAGCCGGGATATAAGTAAACATACTATCCAACTTTTCTGTAAAACGATCCTTACCACCAGTCAAGGCAATTAACCCCTTAATATCCTGCTGTACAGACCAAAAGTACTGCCAACCGTTACTTTCACAAATATGGGCAGTGTAGTCATCCGGGCTGAAATTAGGTTGGAATATTCCTTTATCATCTATCGGCTGCATGAAGCTTGATGCCGGATTGAACACATTGCGATAATTCTGAGAACGCTTGTAGAATTCGTCCGCTAATTGAGTCCTCCCCATCTTCCGGGCCATTTCGGCTATGCAATAATCATCAAAAGCATATTCTAATGTCTTGGAAAGCGACCAATTTTCCGCATTATATTCATCCTTTATATTATAAGGTATATATCCTAACTTTTTATACAGACCAATGCCGCGATAATTATCCAAATTAGCAGTAGTCACACAAGCCTCCAATGCCTTCTCAGCATCAAAATCACCAATACCTTTCAAATAAGCATCAACAATAACAGGCACAGCATGGTAGCCAATCATCATATCAGTCTCACTTCCCCAAAAGTTCCATACCGGCAAACGTCCGTTCTGTTCATAAAAAGCAATGAATGATTTCACCATATCATTGACACGTTGAGGTTCCGTATAAGTAAATAACGGATGTGCGGCACGATAAGTATCCCACAATGAAAAGGTTCCATAATTCACCCAACCATCCGTCTGATGAATTTTCTTATCGGGACCATAATAAGACCCGTCCACATCACTGTAAATAGTCGGGGCAATCATAGTATGATACAATGCTGTATAGAAATTGACCTTATCGTCCTTGTTGTCACCTGTTATTTCTATTTTTCCTAGCTGGCGGTTCCAATTATCTTTAGTTTCAGCCAAATATTTATCGAAATCATTGTGAGGTGCCTCAGCCGCCATGTTTTTAGCGGCACCTTCCATGCTCACTCCCGAAAGAGCAGTACTCAGAACAATCTGTTCTCCTTTTTCCGTATCAAAATTAAAGCGGGCGATATAAGCCGTACCTACACGTTTACCTTTCAAAGTAATGGCAGTAGTATCCATCTCTACCGAAGCAAACGGTTTGGAGAAACGAGTACGAAAATACACATGCTGGTCTCTTGCCCATCCTTCAGAAAAACGATATCCCTGAATAGTGCATGAGTCAATTATTTCAATATAAGAATCATTGGTAAAATCCCAATTCATCGCTTTCTTCAGATTCAGAAAGACAGCCGACTCCCCTTCAGGAAACGTATAACGCTGGATGCCGCAACGCTCTGTAGCAGTTAATTCCACATTGATATCATAATCTTTCAGCAACACGCGATAGTAACCTGCTGAAGCCTCTTCATCCGCATGAGAGAATTTGGAATAGATGCCTAAAGGAGCTTCCGCTTCCTGATAAGGCAAAGTAACAGGCATAAAAGAGATATCATACAAGTCTCCGGCTCCCGTCCCCGACAAATGGGTATGACTGAATCCGGCAATCGTACTGTCCGGATAAAAATAGCCGGAAATACGGTCCCATCCGGGCAAGCCGTTATCCGGACTAAGTTGTACCATTCCGAAAGGCGCTTGCGCTCCCGGATAAGTATTGCCGGTAAAATCGGTTCCGATAAACGGATTCACCAATTGGGTATAATCGGTTGACGGCTGGGTTTGTTTATTGGATACACAGGCTCCAAATGCCACTAAAGAAATGAATAGCGCGAGAACAGGTGTTTTCATACTTAAGAGGTTTTTCATTATTACTTTGTTACAAAAATACACATTATAATAATACGAACAACCTTATTATGAAAAACACTTAGCTTTAATTCATTATTTTTTCGTATTTAAATAGTAAAGAAGGGATTCTTTCACCTTTTCATCCGAAGTTACAATCAAAAATTCACCGCCTCTTTTATCATACAGAAAGCAATAGGTCTTATAAAGAGCTATACCTGCTATCTCTTCCCAAGGGAATGTCTGTTTCAGTTTCGCCTTGTCATATGTCAACCCTTCCGGAGTTATTTCCACCCAAGTCTGCCCTGCAATACTCCGCTTATAAATTTTATTTAGTCTGACAGGCAGCATAATCAAGATATAGATAAGACACAAGAACCAAATCAGCAGCGGGCTGAACAGGCTTTGCTCTTCGGGAACAATATAGTGCCCTGTACACAATGCAATACAAATATAAATGATAAACAACAAAGAAAAACTGAAATGACGGATGTCCCACAATTTATACAAAGCATACTTTTTCAGGCTGATATTATAATCACAAACCACGACACCTGGTTCCCGTGTCAGTTTGCTTTTCGGTATGCTGAAGATACGCAATATCTGGATTCCCCGCTTCACGCCGTACCCGAATAATAAAACCATCACACCAAGATTTATCAAGATCCACCACCACAATGATTCGTTTGCCAAAGCCGGTTGCCCGACAAGCACCATTGATGCAAAAGTGATACCCGCCACCAATAACAACATACTACAAATTACAGTTAAAATCCATCCTCTTGTTTTCATAATAACCTTTTTACTTTATTCCATGACGGGAAACAAAGATAAAAGATTATGGCTAGATAACAAATAAAGAGCCGTCGAATTATTAATCACAGACCATATTATACATAAAATTGCCCGGAAGCAATCTTATTTGCCATTCCTTCACACCTCGAATTTAAATTGTTGTTTGGTTAGGAAGTTAGAAGTTTTTTCGTATGTTTGTCGCAAATATTAATGAAAAACACATTTCTATCTATGAAAAAGAGTGATATTCTGTTCTTTTTATTTATAATAGCATTGTTTCTGCCCTTTTTTATTAGTGATACCATTTATGAATGATACAAATCTTTCAATGCAATCCATGGTATGGTTATGAGTTTTGTGAAGTTCGCCATTCTAGCTACTTTGGGAGACAAAATTCATCTCTTCCCTACCCTACCTTTCCAATACTTTCCCTACCTTTGTGCCATAAGTACGTATGACAAATACCAATATGGAACAACAACAATCATCTTATAAAGAAAAAGAACGTATAGACCTTCACGAGCCGCGACGCTTCAAAGTTATCATTTTCAATGACGACTTTACTACAATGGAATTTGTTGTAAAGATATTAACTACCGTTTTTTTCAAATCAACGATGGAAGCAGAAGCTTTGATGATGCAGGTACATAAAAGTGAATCGGCCGTAGTAGGCATCTATACGTATGATATCGCCCGGTCAAAAGTACAAAAAGCCACCCGTATGGCTCGTGAAGAGGGATTCCCTCTCCGACTCACGGTTACACCGGAAGAAGAATAAAAAATCAAGAATAAGATATGGATATACCAAATACCGATTCGGTGAACTACGCTTTCGCTTCTGCGCAGAGCCAAGCGATGCAATATCGGCATGAATTTATCACGCCCGAACACTTATTGAGCGCATTGCTGAAACAAGTTCCTTTTCAAAAAGCATTGGCAGAGTGTTTTTGTACCCCGGAAGAACTGTCCCAGTCCATTTCCGAATATCTGTCAAAAGAAGTGGAACGAGTTCCTCAAGAAATAGAATATGAATTGGAAATTTCAGGTCAACTCTCCGAGCTGCTGCAATATGCCTATATGACAATCAGCCATTCAAGCGCAGAAGAAATGGATGTTCCTCATCTGGTACAAGGAATGCTTCAACTGGAAGATTCATGGGCTGGCTATCTGTTAAAAAAAACAGTGGGCGAAGATATGCCGGAATTCCTCAGCACCCTCATTTCAAATTACGAGCACATGAATCAGTTTCAAGAGGAAACTTCCTCTGAGCAAGAGAAAAGCGAGCCTTGGCGTAACTATGTTACCTGCCTCAACGAGGGCCTGCAAGACCGGAATCCGCTTATAGGCAGGGATGTGGAATTGGAACGCACCATTCAGGTTCTCTGCCGCAAAGAAAAGAACAATCCTCTGCACGTGGGCGAACCGGGAGTGGGAAAAACCGCACTGGCCTACGGACTGGCCGCACGTATAGAAGCAGGCAATGTTCCCGAACGTCTCACAGGTTGTCGTATCTACGAGCTGGATTTAGGTAACTTATTGGCCGGTACACAATATCGGGGTGAGTTCGAGAAAAGGCTGAAAGCCATTATGGAAGGAATACGGAAAGAAGGACACGCCATTGTATATATAGATGAAATACATAACCTGATAGGCGCCGGACGGACGGGAGACGGTTCGATGGATGCCTCTAATATGCTCAAGCCTTATCTGGAAGGAGGAGAGATCCGATTTATCGGCTCCACTACTTACGAAGAATTCAACCGCTATTTTTCGCGTAGCAGAGGATTAGTACGGCGTTTCCAACAGATTGACATACAAGAACCGGGAATCGAGGAAACCATCCACATAGTGGAAGGGTTAAAAGAAAAATACGAAACGTTCCACGGAGTGATTTATGAAGAAGGAGTGATAGCGTATGCCGTTACAGCCGCCGCACGGTACATCAGCGACCGTTTCTTGCCCGACAAGGCCATAGACCTGGTAGACGAAGCCGGTGCTTATCGTGAGATCCACCCCACAGATACAGAAAAACAAACGGTGGACAAAGCATTGATAACCGATATACTGGCACGTATCTGTAAAGTGGATGTACTTGCCATGAAGGAAGAAGACAATGCCACATTAGAAACCTTGCATGAACGCATCAGTGCAAAGATATACGGTCAGGAAGAAGCTGTCTGCCAAGTGGTGGAAGCCGTACAAATGGCCAAAGCCGGGCTACTGGACGAAAACAAACCACTGGCAAGCCTTCTCTTCGTCGGCCCCACCGGTGTGGGAAAGACAGAGGTAGCCAAAGTATTGGCTTCCGAACTAGGTATCGCCCTGCAACGCTTTGACATGAGCGAATATACGGAAAAGCATACAGTGGCCAAACTCATCGGCTCACCTGCCGGATATGTAGGTTATGAAGACGGTGGACTGCTGACAGATGCTATCCGCAAAACTCCCAATTGTGTGTTACTGCTTGACGAAATCGAGAAAGCACATCCCGATGTGTTCAATATTCTGCTGCAAGTTATGGACTATGCCGTACTGACGGATAACAAAGGACGAAAAGCGGACTGCCGTCATGTGATACTTATCATGACCTCCAATGCCGGAGCGCAATTCGCGCACCAAGCCTCTATAGGTTTCGGCGGACAGGTTGCTGCTGGAGAGGCAATGTTGAAACAAGTTAAGAAAACTTTCAAGCCTGAATTCATCAACCGGTTATCTGCAACAGTTGTTTTCCATGATATGGATTACGGAATGGCTTCTCTCATCCTAAACAAAAAGCTCGGCGAACTGAGAAACAAGCTGTCGGCGCGTCATGTAGAAATGGAACTCAGCCTGGAAGCTTATAAACATCTGCTGAAGCTAGGTTTTACCAAAGAATATGGGGCCAGAGAAATGGACAGGGCAATTGCCTCGCATCTGAAACCACTGCTTATGCGTGAAATTCTATTCGGAACATTAAAAACGGGAGGCAAAGTGGAAGTGACAGCAGAGAACGGACAATTGAGCTTGCAAGTACTCAAAAAGCAACAAGCCTAAATGAAACCAGTAACTCCTCCGTAAGGGCAGACATACGAGTCAGCCCCTACAGGAGACTGTATGTGAATCACACAAATAAAAAACATTATGGTCTTTCAACTAACTCAAAAACTTGTTTTCCCCAACCCTTACTATGGCGAGCCGGACGGACTATTGGCTGTGGGTGGTGACCTCTCTGTAGACCGCCTCATCCTTGCCTATTCCAATGGCATATTTCCTTGGTATGCTTTCCGTGAGAAACAGATACAATGGTGGTGTCCCCTGAAACGATTTGTGATTTTCCCTAACGAGATTCACATTTCCCACTCCATGCGTACCCTTATGAACAAAGGACGATACGGAGTTAGTTTTAACCAGGCATTTCATGAAGTGATTCAAACTTGTGGTAATCTGCGGATGGAAGAAGCGGGAGCATGGTTGGGAGAGGATATCATGAAAGCCTACACCCGCCTGCATGAACAAGGTTTTGCAGCCAGTGTGGAAGTATGGGAAGAATCTTGCCTGGTCGGCGGGCTCTATGGAGTCACTTTGGGAAAGTGTTTTTTTGGTGAAAGTATGTTTTCTTTGGTTCCTAATGCGTCGAAACTGGCGCTTATCTATCTGGCACAAACATTTCAAGAATTGGGAGGGACCTTGATAGATTGTCAATTTGAGACACCACACTTAAAGTCAATGGGTGGAAGGTATATAGACTATGAGGAGTATATGAGGTATGTGCAGGAACCTTTCGAGTCTCTGTAAATGTCTCTTTTTTACCAATTTTGATTATCAAATCATCAGTCTGAAATAAAATATAGGATATAGAGCTAAGATTATCAAATATATTTGCTAACTTTGTTTTCGACATTACAAACAGAACTATTTACCAAGCCTCAGAAACAATATGAAAAAGAGATTCTACTGTTTGCTACTTACCTTCTTTGCTTTGTCTTGCTCCAAAGAAGAGGCCGATATGGATGGTGACAAAAATAAAGAAACAGAAAATAAAGACATAAAAATTATATTAGAAGCAGAAAAAAGTTCTCAAAACATATTTGCTCCTATTGTGTTCTACCAATCTTTTGATTTTGGTAAAGATGCACCTTGTTTAAGCGAAGTGTATGATTCCATAGTGTGGAAATCATCTCATTCCCCAAATAGTTTTAAAGTATTCAGTCATTCAAATTACGCCAGATATGTGGAAACAACATTCTTCAAATGGGCACATGTTTATTACTCACCCGGCACATACAAGACTTATCTGCTAGGTTACAAAAACAATGAAATAATCTATAGTAGTGATACAATATCCATTGATATCACAAATAAAAAAGATTTCCTAGCTTTCAATTGGAAAGACGTAACCGACTCCAGTTTTATCACAGGCTATGCAAATAATCTAGACGAATATCATCTGAGTACACAGACTCATATCCATCAAGGTATTCCATCTGTTGTGCTGTATGCTAGAAGTGAGAAATATGAAAAAGGGGGATCTATAAAAAGTAAACAGATACTGTATGACTACATAAATTCATTTTTCTCATTACCTAATTATACCGCAACCTCAGACGAATCTTTGAGAAAAGAATTCAGCACTATATTTTCATTTCAAGAAGAGAATGCCATTCCACTAAACATTTGGCTTACCCCCAAAGCTAAAATTGTACTCCTCAGAAAAGATTTCAAGGGACTAGAGAGCGAATACAAAATTTATGCCGAACCAGGAGATTTGATTTAACCTGCAAAACACAATTGTTTAACTAATGAAACATCAACTCTGTATATAGCTACATTCAACAAATAGCACTACCTCCCCAAGCTATTCAGCTATTCTGACGGATCTTAAACAAGATTCGTTACAGAGTTTTATACCCCTATTATCAATTCACACAGATTATGCACCATCCCCAAACCGATAAGTGCATAAGCATGGTGTATACATTAAGTTAAACAATGAATTATACATATAGACAAATATGGCTCATCAACTTTCCCATAATGATGAGCGTTTTAATGGAGCAATTAATCAATATTACCGATGCCGTCTTTCTGGGCCATGTCGGTGAAGTGGAACTTGGCGCATCTGCCTTAGCAGGAATATATTATCTGGTAACTTATATGCTAGGCTTCGGTTTCAGCATAGGGCTGCAAGTCATGATTGCCTGCAGGAATGGAGAACAGAACTATGCCGAGACAGGACGTACCTTCTTTCAAGGACTCTTTTTCCTTTCCGGACTAGCGCTCTCTTTATATTTGTTGATACAGGGCCTTTCTCCCTTCCTTTTGAAACAATTAATTACCTCACCGGAAATCTATCAGGCTATAACGGACTATCTGGACTGGCGCAGTTTCGGACTTTTATTTTCATTTCCCTTTCTGGCACTCCGGGCTTTTTTTGTGGGAATAACAAAGACCAGGACCTTATCTTGGTCTGCAATAGCAGCCGTACTTATCAACATCCCTTTCAATTATCTATTGATATTTACCTTAAAGTTTGGGATAGCAGGATCGGCAATAGCCTCAACGCTGGCAGAAATGGTATCTTTAATCATTCTCCTTGTCTATATGTGGAGAAAGATTGATAAAAACAAATATGGACTACAACCGGTAGTTGATGGAAAACTATTGAAAAGACTGTTTTACCTGTCCGTATGGAGCATGCTGCATTCTTTTATCAGCATGGCGCCATGGTTCCTGTTCTTCGTCGCCATCGAACATTTAGGAAAGATGGAACTGGCCGTATCCAACATTACCCGCAGCGTTTCCACCCTCTTTTTTGTGATTGTCAGTTCTTTAGGAACCACCAATAGTTCCTTGGTAAGCAATCTTGTAGGAGCTGGACAACGAAAAGGTGTTTTTCCTATCTGCCACAAAATCATCAAAATGGGATATGCCATCGGTCTTCCACTGGTAGGAATCGCATTGCTTTGTAATTATTGGATTATCAGATTTTACACCAACAATGAAACACTGGTGCAACACACTGTCCCCCCTTTCATCGTTATGCTGTTTAATTATGTATTCGCAGTGCCCGGATATGTTTACATCAGTGCTGTCACCGGAACCGGAAAGACAAAAATTGCCTTTATCTTTCAAATGGTTACCATTATGGTATATCTTCTTTATCTTTACTGGCTGAGCCACTGTATATATGCACCTCTAGCGGTATATATGACAACAGAATATCTGTTTGTCATCATGTTAGGAATACAATCTGTCATTTACTTGAAAAGGAAGCATTACTAAGTTCCTTGCCACACCCTTTCTCCCGATTCATTCCGGCAATAAATAGTTATTTATAACTATCTTCAGTTTGAAAGCTTTTCTCTACTTTTGCAAACTCACCATAAAAGATAGCGTATGAATATTTTCGACATTGCCAAACAGAATCAGGAGAAAGCCTGGCAAGTTATCAAAAACACGAACATCATCCAGATATGGGAAGATGCCGGTGCAAAAATTAATCTGGTAGGTTCACTCAGAACAGGGTTACTGATGAAACATAGGGACATTGATTTCCATATTTATTCATCACCCTTGAACCTAGCGGACAGTTTTCCGGCAATGGCCAGACTAGCAGAGAATCCGTCTATCAAAAGAATAGAATGTGCCAATCTACTGCATACCTCTGAAGCCTGTATTGAATGGCATGCATGGTATCAGAATGAAGAAAACGAACTTTGGCAGATGGATATGATTCACATCCGGGAAGGTTCACGTTATGACGGTTATTTTGAAAAGGTAGCCCAACGCATTTCGGAAATTATGACCGATGAAATACGGGAAACTATTCTAAGGTTAAAATATGAGACACCGGAAACCGAGAAGATTATCGGAGTGGAATATTATCAGGCAGTCCTCCGAGATGGGGTACGGGATTATAGCGGATTTAAGGAATGGAGAAAGCAGCATCCTATTACGGGAGTAGTGGAATGGATGCCTTAACCCGATGAAATCGGGCAATCAGCTTAACAGCCCCGACTCCTGTCCCAGGCGTATCGCCTCCAAAGAGTTGTGTACTCCCAGCTTACGCAACAGATTTTGCCGGTGAATATGGACGGTATAAATACTGATACATAATTTATCGGCAATTTCTTTGCTTAAGAATCCTCGTTGGATGAGGCGTAATATCTCCATTTCACGTCCGGTAAGACTGACAACCGGATTCATTATCACCACACCGGGTGAAAACATTTCTCCATTTCTCAGATTCAGAACAGTACATTCCACCTGTTCTGATTCTTTCTGACCGGGGGCCATACTCATATTCCCTATAATGAGCCATGCTTTTCCGTCATGGCTCTGTTCCAAAACTTGATGCCTGCTTGTTACACGCACATAGTTACCACGAGCATTGAGTATACGAAAACTATATACATTACAATAGTCATTCCGATGTTCCAAAGGCTGGTTATAAATGAACTTCCCCAGCCTGACTTGCAAGTCTTCCAATAGGGAACGATCATGCGGATGAATACGCGACTCCAGATAATCACCCTGTTTTTCCAATGTTTCTATCTTGTGCCTGTCATATCCCAACCAATCGACAAAACCCGTAGAAGCATACGCATAACATCCTTTATATACATCCACCACGAAAGAACAGCCGCCATTGATTCTAGATAACTTCCGGAGCATGGATTTATCCCGTTCCCATACTGCATAATCTATGTTTTTGCAAGACAAATGTTGCTTTGCCCACAATTCCTCACGGGTGACATCTGTTACACTCATATTCTTACTCTTTATCAAAGTAGTACTTCAAGAGGATAGATCTTCTCAGCTTACTCACTTACTTTTTTCAAAGTAAAACAGTCAATATCCGGAGCCCAGCAAAATGAACTTCCCATACGTACCTTATTATACCCTGCTTTCAAATGCACCGGAACAGTAATCGAAGCTATTTTTTGAGTTTCATCCGCCGACAGCGAATCAAGAAGAATCCTTTTTTCATTATTCACACAGACTTCCAGCTTACGGTCTGCTTTAGGCACATAGCGGATAGTCATTTCGTATTTACCGCCTTGCTCACTGTACACCTCTTTCCATTCTGCAAAATTCTCTTTTCGCCCTCCCAGATAGCTTACCTTCATGCCTCCGGATGCTTCATGTAACGGAACATATACGATGCTTTTCGGAGTCTTTCCCAAATCATTGAAACAAGGCAGATAAGCCCATTCCGCTTCATAAACAGTCGGTTCCAACCTCTTTTCGGACTCCATACGTAAAATCAGCACACTATGGGGAGGCAATTCCCGATTCAGAACACCCCCTTTTATCTCCGGTAAATCCTGCTGTTTCATCAGGTCTCGTACCTTAACTTTTCCTCCTAATTCCAAAATATTCATCGGAACTGTAAAGTTACAAATCGTGTCCGAAGGATTGTATAAAGCAACCGCACGTACATTACCACGCTTCCGTTCTATATCTTTCACCAACACATACCCTTCATTTTCATGCTGAACTACGTATGCCTGTAATCCTAAAGGGTCTTGGTTCAAAGCTATCAGTTCTTTATTTTTCAACAGTTTTAATGACGCCTCCGGAATGGTTGTCAGATCACATCCTATCAACAAAGGTGAACTCATGATGCACCACATTCCAAAATGCACCTCTTCCTCTTCAGGCTTTAGCCCCCGGCCTATTTCCAACATATCCATATCATTATAATGACCTTCTCCCGCATAGGCAGACAGATAAAGATTTTTATTGATAATATACTTTACTGATCCCCACTCCGGACGGATATCCGCACTGATTCGCCATGAACGAGCAATGTTTCTAGCCCAAGTACCCGGGAAAGCCCATCGACAGATATTAATAGAAACATGTCCGCAACCCAGATTATCTATAGCCTGACGAATCTCTGTATATCGCTTTTCCTCTTCCAAATTCAATTCCTGACCGGCTCCGCAATAATCAATTTTGATAAAATCAAATCCCCACTCTTTAAAATACAACGTGGCATCCTGAAATTCATGTCCATACAAACCGGAACCTATTCCGTTCATATCTTTATCCCAGATAGAACCACAAGTATTGCTTCCCGCATCCGAATAAATGCCGGCTTTTAATCCTAAAGAATGAATATGATCAGCCACCCCCTTCAATCCGTTCGGAAAACGTTCGGGATGTGTTTGCATCACTCCTCTTTCATCCCGCCATCCAAAAAAACCGTCATCTACATTCACATAGGAATAGCCCACTTCTTTCAACCCTTTCTGCACCATAGCATCCGCTTGTCTTATTATTAAGGTGTCATTGATATGAACCCGATAGGTATTCCATGAGCTCCACCCCATAATAGGAGATTCAAAAACTGTCGTATTTTGGGCGAATATGCCGGAACATAGACCAAAAGCTAAAGTCAAAAACAAATTTCTCATATTCATTAATTCTCATTTTTTACTTAAAGAAATCATCAAGAAGGTATATCTTATGATCCTAATGGTTAACAGGAAAATAAAATCAGTTTTATCATGTAGAGAGCAAAGATAACGAAAAACTCTTACCCCACCATATACTATCCCGGAATTTTTCGGCAGGCAGGATAGCGGCCATCATAATCCGGGAATTAGTTGAACTTTAAATATAAGCCAAACTGACAAATATCTAAAAATACTGATAGGAAAGATATAAAAGAAAGCAGGTAATTACATATGTAATTACCTGCCTAATGCGCTTTTAAGTAAAGTTATGTACTTTCTTTGGTGGTGCCACCAGGAATCGAACCGGGGACACAAGGATTTTCAGTCCTTTGCTCTACCAACTGAGCTATGGCACCAAGTCAGTGGTTAAGCACATAGGAACTTACTTCTCAGCACATTCAATAAAAAACCTTAGCTTCTCGTTTGTGGTTGCAAAGGTAGACATATTTTTTGATTCTACAAATTTTCTACAAATTTTCTGTGAAATTCTTTTTGATTTCAAAAAAATGCCTTACCTTTGCACTCGCAAAACAGAAACGGAATGTAGCGCAGTTGGTAGCGCACTACGTTCGGGACGTAGGGGTCGGGCGTTCGAGTCGCCTCATTCCGACACTGTAAAGGATAAGAGGGTGTATCGGAAGCAGTGTCAAACAAATACTCAGAATATATTTAATTGAATATCAATAATATAATAAGAATAGTAGAAATATAAATAACAAATAAGTAACATATTGATTGGAAATATTGTCTTATCAATAGCAAGAATATCAGCTTGTCAGATGGGTAAAGGTGGTGGATTCAACTTGATTTTTTGCCTTCCAAAAGAAAAAGTTTCAGCCATTTTTGCTGATGCTTGTTGATGGGCTTGCTTGAATGTTCTGCCCTATCTTGATAACTTAAGCAGAAGTTTAAAAATAAGTTTAGAGTATTCTTGTATATATAGTACAAGATACGGAGTAAACCTCTTACTGTATTTGTTTCACGGTAAACGTCAGTTCTGATAATTAGGTTTAATGACATCTTGTATATATAGTACAAGGACTGAGTTAAACTTGTTGGAGAGGCATTACTCCGGTGAGGATTTTTGTTTGGCTGGTGCAACTCTATTTGGCAGTTTAAAGAGATAGGTTTAATCGAAATCTTGTATATATAGTACAAGGAATGGACTAAACCACTTTGCCAGTTGCACCAGCCTTTCTTTTTTGGAAGGCAAAAGGCCATTGCTTAGACCTTGACCTTGATGACTTCGCAGAGGTTTGTGGAGTATTGGGCAGACTTATGTTCGCATTTCAGGTGCCAGCGTTTGTCCGTTCCTTGAACTGCCACTTTTACGGTATTGAAACCATTCCTTCGGTTGATGGCATCAATGGCTACTGAAAGACGAGCTTGCTTTGTCCGGTCGATTGAATCAAAAAGGATGGCCTGCACTGCTGTATCAGGGCTGATATTCCACACGATGACACCGGCTTTCTTGTAGTGGTATTTGCCATCCTCACGCCATTCAGATCGGAGTGCTTGCACGGCTGCTGCCACTAACTCCAACTGGTCGTTGGTGGGCATGGGCAATGAAACAGTGTGGTTGATGGTATGGTTTGGCACATCGTTGCGGAAACGGCTGGTGTATGCAAAAACTGTCAGTTGGCTGCAACGGCTCTTTTGCTCCCGCAGTTTGCGGACGCATGAAGCAGCAAAGTTGGCTACCGCTTCTTCCACCACTCTCAACTCCGACAAACCATTGTCGGGGAAACTACGGCTGGTACAGATGCTTTGCTTTTCGGGCAGTTCGCTGATGTCAATACAATTTTCACCACGGAGTTCCTTCCATATCCTTGTGCCTGTCACGGTAAGCAAACGCCTTACCCGGCTTTCACTCCACTGCGTGAAATCCCATGCTGTCTTGACCCCATAATACTCTAACTTTTTTGCCGAACGTCTGCCTATGCCCCATACATCGGCGATGTCAAAACCTTGCAATGCCTTGATGCGCTTTTCTTCGGTATCAATCAAGCAGACACCCCCGTAACCTTTGTATTTCTTTCCATACCTGCTTGCCACTTTTGCCAAGGTCTTAGTCGGAGCTATGCCAAGAGTCACCGGGATGCCAGTACCCTTGCCAATGGTATGCACGATGCGCTTGCCGTAGTCACGCAAGGTTTCTCCGCTGCCCATGCCAGTAAGGTCGATAAAAGCTTCATCGATGGAATACTGCGTTAATTCGGGCGTGAACTCCGAGAGCAACATCATCACCCTGCGGCTCATGTCACCATAAAGTGTGTAATTGGAACTGAACACGGCAACCTTTTCGCGCTCCAGCATTTTTTTGACTTGGTAGAACGGAGTGCCCATTTCTATGCCCAACGCCTTTGCCTCGTTGCTGCGGGCAATGATGCAACCGTCATTGTTAGACAGCACCACCACGGGCAGTGTGCGCAAACCCGGGTTGAACACCCGTTCGCACGAGCAATAGAAGTTGTTGCAATCCACCAGACCGAACATGGCTCATTTCCTCCGGTATTGGCGTTTGATGTTGTAGGTCAATACGCCCCATACGATGAAATTGTTTTCCTCCGTCACCTTGATGGGCGGGTAATCCTTGTTGGCAGGCATCAGCCATAGGCAACCGGCGTGCGGGTCGAATTTCACCCGTTTCAATGTAAACTCCCCATCAATGTAGGCTACCACGATATCACCCTCCTGCGGGTCGATGGCCTTGTCAATCACCAACAGATCGCCGTCGTCGATGCCGCAGTCCTTCATCGAATCACCTACGGCACGGGCATAGAACGTGGTGGCGGGATGACGCACCAATTCGCGGTTCAGGTCAATGCTCTCTGTCATGTAATCCTGGGCCGGCGAAGGAAATCCTGCACGGATGCCACCATCGGCAAAGTCCAACGGCAGTTCGCTGCTCAGGTCGGCCGAATAAAGGATGAGCCTTACCCCGTTCTCCTTTTCTATTCCGTGTTCATTGATAACTGTCTTATCTGAATCTTCCATTTCCTGTTTTCTTGTTGCATTACCATTCGGTTTGCAAAATTACCATTTTTATGCACTTGATGTCCTTATTTTACGAGTTTCCGCACTTTTACGCCGGTTTATCTCCTTTTGCCGGCTTGCCTTTCGCCAAATGCGACCGGGCCTCTTTCCCGATAAGTGGCCATGCACTTAGCCTCCTTCGTATCTTGGACTTGGATTGATGGGCATCCTTCCTTCATTTCTTCACCACAGCTTCGGAACAGTACACGCACAGCCGTTCTGTCCACATTTCCTATTCGTCAGTCTTGTCTTCGGGCATATCCTCTCCAATGGTAGAGCGGCCTTTTTCTGGCAATATTGGTATCGCTTCCACCCTTGCGGCTTCCACAATGAAAGCGGTGGTTGGAATCGTTGTTTCATCCTTGGCCCGTTGCATAGCCATCGGAACGGGCTTGTTTCTTTTGGCAGGCAGATTATTGGCATCCTTCACCACGACCTGTGACTGAATTTCCGTGTTGCTTCTTGCATGGCCGTGCGTTTACCAAAGCCACAATATTTTTCCATGATGCAAAGATATAATGCAGCACCGTCGTGGACGGTTACGGGACACTGTCGTTCTGACCAATGGCGTGCCTCGGAAATCTTCCGACATTTTCCGCCCCGCATAAAATGTTGCGTATTTGCCGTGCCGCCCTTGGTGCTGCCCTATGCCTGCAATATTTTCTTGCATCCGTAAAAATTAATTGTTCAACTTCTAAAAACTTACAGTCATGAAGCAAGTAGAAAATTCTTTCGTCATCACAGGTTTTGTAGCAAAGGACGCTGAAATCCGCACGTTCACCAACAACGATGTAGCCCGTTTCCCGATGGCAATCGGCCGCAAGGAAACCAAGGACAACGCCACCAACCGCGTGTCCGCCTTCATCAACGTGGAAGCCTGGCGCAAGAGCGGCAGCGCATCGTTCGAGTTGCTGAAAAAAGGTACGCTGCTCACCATCGAGGGCTATTTGAAGCCCGAAGAGTGGACCGACAAGAACGGTACCAAGCAGAACGGCATCAAGTTCGTGGCCAAGAAGTTCTACGAAGCGGTGGAGAAACCGGAGAAGGCCGAGAAGCCCCAACCCAAGACCCGCGCCAAGAAACAGAAGGAGGCAGCATAGACCTCTTCCATCTCCGGAAAGAGCGGCTTCGGCCGCTTTTTTTGTGCTCAATGCACTTGGTGACTTGTCCCTCTTAAAAATGACCTGCCGCCTGTTATACCATTACCAGCCTTGTTATACCGGCTATTTCTTATCCCGCCTTCTGCCGAAACCGTTTGGTTTTACTGATGCAAAGGTCGGCCATTGCGCCTGATGGCGGCGGCTTGAAGTGGATTTCTTGCAAATTCTTCCTCCTTGCGGAGCGTAATTGGCAACAAAAGCCGCCGCATGAGGCTTTCCCGATAGCCGAGCCGCCGCATCGATAAAACCCCAAATCGGTCACGGCAAGAAGAACCGATGACAGGGGAAGTTTAACATCAAATAAATACGCTAATATGTACGATTACGACAACAGAGAAGAATTTGAGGATTACGGCAAGCATTGCTGGTTGTTGACCCCGTGGAAAGGCTACCGTTCGGCAACCATAGTCGGACAGACCGAAAAGGGCTATATCGTCCAAGTGAGCAGCGGAGCGGAGATAGTGGTTTATCCCGACGAGATAGAGATTGACTAACCCCAAAGCATACCCATATGGAAAAGACAACCGAAAAGATACCGACATGGAGCCTGTGCTACCTTGTCAATGGCGATGCAAGCGGACTGACAGATGAAGAACTACAGACCATTGACCGCTGGTACAAGGACATGGGCGTACAAGTAGTTTCACCCGTCATGGACGATGAATGCAACCTGCAACCCTATTTTTCACATTACCCGACTTTCGGCTTGCCGACAGAGGTAGTGGACTGTGACATACTTTACAAACCAATAGAAACCATCAAACAATGACTGACATGAAAGGAACAGAACTATTCAAACAGGCCATCAAGTCCTATTTGGACGAAAGAGCCCAAACGGACGAGCTTTTTGCCCATTCCTACGCAAGAGAGGGTAAGAACATAGACGATTGCATCACGTTCATACTCAACCAAGCCAAAGCACTTTCCAATGAGGGCTGTGTGGGTATGAGTGACAATGAGGTGTATTCGCTTGCTTGTCATTACTTTGATGAAGATAACATCGAAATCGGCAAACCCATTAACTGTGGTGTGATAGTCAACAGGCACATTGAACTGACCGAGGAAGAAAAAGCCGAGGCACGGCAGAGAGCCATCAGCCAATACCAAGCTGAGGAACTGCGTAAGATGCAGCAACGCAAGAGCAAGCCGGCTGCAAAGCCACAGGAAACCAAACAGACAGAACCTAACTTATTCGGCTTTTAACGATGAAACCACGTAACAAATTCGAGAAAGCGGTGCTTGCCCAAAGCGGCAAGCTCCGCCCCTTGACCAAGGCACAGCTTGCTTGGGCATTCCGTGAATGCGTCAGCCATTTTGCGCACCGACTGCCCAAGGGTCGGACAACCTGCATGGACTGCGGCCATGAATGGGTAAGGGAAAAAGCGACAGGGTATTGTGTCTGCCCGAAGTGCCACGCAAAGCTGGAGGTCAATAATACACTTGTCCGCAAAGTACGGCAAAAGAGTTATTTCACCCTGCTTGACAAGTGCGGAGAGTATCAGACCCTGCGAATGTTCCTGCTTGTGGTGGAAATGGAGAAAGGCTGCAAGGTTCACCCATACGCTTTAGAAATCGGACAATATTGGTGGAACGACAAAGGCAAGCAAACGCTTGTAGCCATACAGCGCACAATGGGTCGGTATTTGGATAGTTTCTGCTTTGGCTCTCCAATGGCAATTCGGGAAGATAAAAAAGATGTATTCCGATACCTTGCAACATTTGACACCTATCCAAAATACACTATCATTGATACGTTGCAGAGAAATGGCTTTGACGGCAACCTGCACGGCATAGCACCTGCAAGGCTTATCACCGCCTTACTCACTGACCCGAAAGCGGAAACCTTGATGAAAGCCGGGCAATACCCGTTGTTGCGCCATTACTTGCACTCCACAATGCGCTTGGAAAATTATTGGCCATCGGTGAAAATCTGCCTGCGCAACGGCTACACCATACCCGACGGCTCAATATGGTGCGACACCATCGACCTGTTGCGGAGGGCGGGCAAGGACATTCGCAGCCCGAAATATGTTTGTCCTGCCGACTTGAAAGCCGAGCACGACAAGTTGGTGAAACAGCGTAACCGCAAGGAAGAACGTGAATGCCTGGCATTGCGCCGAAAGGAAGCCACCCAATATGAGAAAGACTACCTGTTGCAGAAAGGCAAGTTTTTCGGTATCATCATCACGGACGGCACACTGAATGTCAGAGTATTGGAGAGTGTTGCCGAGATAGCGGAAGAGGGTACGCTGATGCACCACTGTGTATATGCCAACGCCTACTACCGCAAGGAGAACTCGCTGATATTGTCGGCTACCATCGGTGGCAGGCGCATTGAAACGGTCGAAGTAGATTTGAAGAAACTTTGCGTGGTGCAGAGCCGTGGCGTGTGCAACCAAAACACGGAATACCACGACCGTATTGTCAACCTTGTAAACAGCAATATGAATTTGATTAGGCAGCGGATAAATACTTAATCGCCATCAGGCAAGGTACATATCGGGTACAACACCAGGTGTGCCTTGCTTCCACCGCTGTTTTCCTGTTGTACCATTACATTACATTACATTACATTACACTTATAGACCGCATCAACCATTTATATATACAATCGAGCATGACGGGTGGGTATCCGCCCTTTGACTAAATAAATCATAGTTTTCCGTCTTTCTGCTTTTGAGACAGACCTATAGAAAAAGTTTCATTTTATGATGTATCGCCTATTTAGATAATCCATCCATTGATTAAGGTTGGGGATTTTCGTGACGTTAAGGCATTCTTGCATCATGTGAAACAAATCCTCGTAAGTAAGATGTCTGAATGTTTCCTGCCCTGATGGCGTCAACATGGACTCATATTCTGACCATATTCTTGAGAAATGCACATTGCCTTTCGGATAGATAGTCAGGCTCGTAAATTCAGACAATATATCGTCACACAAGCCCAGCACCATTGATGCCCCAAGTATATGGTTACGCCATATCTGGCGATATTGATTGGCTACCACATGGTGTGTCATCCCTTCTGCATCTTCAAACGGCACATCTCCAATATGTTTCTCCTTGAACCAGCCACAATCAGTGCTCGGCTTTCTGTAATTGTCTGCTAAATGGATGCCTGCCTCATTGTGGGTTTCATTCCATTCTTTCGTCCCACGCTTTATAGGATATTCCTTTTCGGTATATTTCACCTCAATGCCTATCCCGCCTTTCTGTCCGGACTTGTTGTCGTATTCCACAAAAACATCGAATGAAGTTCCGTCGTGCAAACCTCCAGGATTGTATTCAATCAATATCTTGCCTATGCCCGCTATCTTATTCTTACCCAATATCCTGTTGAACAACATGGCCGCGCCATCCAAGTCATATCGCATCGGGTAAAACAAGTTATAAGGAATATGTTCGCTCCGCAATAGGTTCGTGACCATCTGCCCTTTCGATGGGAACTCCATTTGGTTGATGATTTCAGTGATTTCATGGCGGAAACCGCTGAAGAATATGCGGTAGTCACCGTTTTCATCCACGGCATCTTTCCATGTAAGCGAACTCCTTACATCTATTCTATACTCCTTGCCGTTACGTTTCATGAAACGAACAGGAAATCTGTCTGCGGGAACATTGATTTCGTGGTCGTTCACTTTGAAATCTATCTGGTGCTGGCGGGCTGCGTCTTTAAACTCCTGATGTGTCATTGCATAATGAATTATTTCTGCAAAAATAATATTTTCTGCTGATATACATACATTTATATTTAACACTTCCTCCCTCTTATACCCATCTTCGATGCCAGCGACTTGCCTTATATCATAAGAATGACGGATTGTGCCGCAAGCCATGCCGCTGTAAACGGCGGCGAGGCTTCCGCGTCATGGGCAAACGTGAACACGCCCTTTCCCTGTCGGCGTACAAGTCCGCTGATAGGGAAAGGACAGGTTCCCTTATTTGTTTGCCAGGCAATCCGTCTTTGTCTTTTGGCAAGCCTTTCCTGTTATATCCCCTTTTTATGGCCATGCCGGACCTTTTTTAATGCCCATTATCCTGTTATGACCGGACAGAATCCAAAAATAAATCTGCTTGTCCATTTATAGCTGACCGCCTTCCTTTTCTATCTATTCCACACGGAATTATTGCATTCTGCCATTCGATGCCCTGCCGCGGGTATTTTGCTGCAAAATAAATGTGGCGCGTCTTGTCGTTGCAAACCGTCCTTGGCAGAAATCTTCCTTGGCGCTTCACTTCAAGCGTATTTCCGCAGTCCGGTTTGCCGAAAAGCCATTCCGCCCCATTCCCGGATGCAGAAAAATACCCCGCAGCAGGCCACCGAAGAAAGGCCGAGAGCAGGGAAAGAACAAAATCTGTCAAATATGAAGACTATGAATTACAACAAATTGCAAGCATTGGAAGCAAACACGGCAGCCATCGCAACAGCCTACCAAGTGCGGAACGAGAAAAGGACGGCGACAGCAGCCGAGCGAGAAACCCTTTCCCTGTATTCAGGCTTCGGGGGTATCAAAGAGGTACTGGACTTGGGAACAAACAAGTCCATGCCCGAAAAGATGAAACAGGCTTTAGACCATCTTGTGCGCATACTGCAATCCGTAGCACAAGGCGATGAAACGCTATACAGGGAGCTTGTGGATAGCATAAAGGCATCCGTCCTTACCGCTTTCTATACCCCGAAATTTCTCATAGAGGCGGTGACCGACCAAATACGAGCCACGTTCCAAGCCAACGGTTTGTTAATGAAATCCTTTCTTGAACCGTCCGCAGGAATTGGCGGCTTTCTGCCAGTTTCCATGCCCGACACTTACAAGGCAGCGTTTGAAAAGGACTTGGCGACAGGGCTTGTGCTTTCAGCCTTGCAACCTGATACAAAAGCGGTCATTGGCGGCTTTGAAACCATAAAGGCGCAGGAGTTGGAATACGACACGTTCGATGTGATAGCGTCCAACATACCTTTCGGCACGATAAACGTGTTCGATGCGGACTTTGAACGCAGGGGAACGCCTTACAAACAATCCCTTAAAGCCATTCACAACTATTTCTTCATCAAGGCGATGGAACTGTTAAATGAGGGCGGCTTGCTGGCTTTCATCACGTCAAGGGGCGTGGCTGACAGCCCATCCAATCGCTTTGTGCGTGACTATCTGGTGCATCACGCCCATATCATCACCGCCCTGCGCTTGCCCGACACGCTTTTCATGCAGACCGGCGGCATCGAGGTAGGCAGCGACCTTATCATCTTGCAAAAGGACAGCCACAAGCATGGCCTCACCGCAAGGGAACGCCTGTTTTTGGAAACGTGCAGGGAGCGCACTCCGCAAGGCATGGAAACGGAATATGCAAACAAGGCATTCTCCTTACCACAAAGCACCTTGTCCACAGGCACGACCATCGGCACAAACCAATTCGGCAAGTTGGTGCGCAAGTACGAGTGGAACGGCACAGAAGAAGCCATACACCAACGGCTTGCCGAGATATTGAGAGCCAATTTCACCCATTATTTCAAGCCCTCCCTGTTTGGTGGGCAAAAGCAAGCGCAGCCGCAGCAGGGAGCGATGCTATCCCTCTTTGACCTTTTCGGGGAAGCCACGGCAGCGGCACAGTACAAGCCAAACACAGGCAAACGACCCTACACGGACGAAATGCCCGGTTGGATGAAAGACGGTGCGTTGGTGCTGTTCGAGGGGCAGCTTGGCACCATACAAAGCAGAAGAACCGACCGTTTTTCCGAAATGGCCGCATGGTTCAGTCCTATAAAAGTCAACGGTGCGGACATGGAACGGGCAAAGGACTATTTTCCCGTGCGAAAGGCTTACTTCGAGTTGTCGGAGAGCGAAGCGGAAACAAGGGAAGAACAACCCTTGCTCCGTGAGCGGCTGAACAAGGCATACGATGCGTTTGTGGCCAAGTGGGGCAATTTCCACACGGACGGCAACAAGGAACTGATGACGCTTGACAGCTTGGGCTTTGAGGTGTATTCCATCGAAATGCAAGCGCATGGCGAGGTGGTGAAATCCGACATCATGCGCGAACCTGTAGCTTTCAAGATGATAGACATGTCCGTGCGCTTAACCCCGATGGAGGCTTTGGCAAGTAGCTTGAACTATTACGGCAGGGTGAACATGGATTACCTTGCGCAATCTACAGGCAGCAGCGAGAATGAAGTGATAGAGGCGTTGGAGGGTGAAATGTTTTACAATCCCGAAACAGGCGCATGGGAAGAAAAAGGCCGCATCCTTGCAGGAAACGTGGTGGAGAAATGCAAAGCGTTCGCCGGACATATCCATAGCCTTGCAGGACAGGCAAGGGCTTGGACTGAAAAGACGGTAAGGGCGTTGGAAGAGGTCACGCCCGAACTTATACCTTATGAGGAGCTTGACTTCAACATGGGCGAGCGGTGGATTCCGACAGAAGTCTATGCCGACTTTGCCGAATACCTGTTTGATGTCAAGGTCGATGTGGTGTACTTTGACGTGAACGACACCTATGTTATTTCCTTACATGGATATTCTCCTGCCGCATACAACATCTATGCCTCGCACGGTTACACAGGCGAGAAACTGTTTGCCAATGCCCTGCATGACACCATACCCGAAATAAAGAAAGAGGTGATGCGTGGCGGTGAATGGGTGAAAATACCCGATGAAGAAGCCATGCAGGAGGTGGCAACCAAGATACAGGAGATAAGGGGTAAGTTCAACGCTTGGCTTGACAGCCGGCCTATCGCCGTCCGTGACGAGTTGGTAAGGCTCTACAACGAGCGTTTCAACTGTTATGTGCGCCCGTCCTATGATGGTTCGGCGCAAACATTCCCCCGCCTTTCCTTTGCACAGTTCCCCTACGATGACTTGTACCCCTCGCAGAAAGACGCCATCTGGATGATTAAGCAGAATGGCGGCGGTGTGTGCTGGCATGAGGTAGGCGCAGGTAAAACAATGGTGATGTGCGTGGCGGCATACGAAATGAAACGCTTGGGGTTGGTACAGAAGCCTTTGATAATAGGGCTGAAAGCCAACGTGCATGAAATAGCCGACTGTTTCCGCAAGGCTTACCCATCGGCAAAGTTGCTCTATCCCGGCAAGGAGGACTTCACCCCTGCCAACCGTGAGGAACTTTTCAGCAAAATCAAGAACAATAATTGGGACTGCATCATTCTGACGCATGACCAGTTCGCAAAGATACCGCAGTCGGAAGAAACAATGTTCGGCATCATGCAACAGGAACTTGACGATGTGGAACGCTCCTTGCAGGTGCTGGAAGAAAGCGGCATGGGGTGGCGCAACCGCCGTATGCAGAAAGCGTTGGAGAAGCGGCAAGAGAACCTGTCGGCAAACCTCCTGTCGTTGAAAACACGCATTGAGGAGAAGAAAGACGGAGGCATTGACTTTCATACGATGGGCATAGACCACATATTTGTAGATGAATGCCACTACTTCAAGAACTTGATGTTCCAGACACGCCACACGAGGGTTGCGGGCATCGGCAACAACCAAGGTTCACAGCGTGCTATGAACCTGCTGATTGCCATCCGTGACATACAAGAACGCACAGGAAAGGACTTGGGGGCTACGTTCCTGTCGGGTACGGTGGTCGTAAATGCTTTGACCGAATTGTACGTGCTTTTCAAGTACTTGCGCCCGAAAGAGCTTGCCAAGCAGCGTGTGAGTTGCTTTGACGCATGGGCTGCTATATTTACTAAGAAAACGACTGACTACGAGTTGAACGTGACAGGTTCTATCAAACGCAAAGAGCGTTTCCGCACCTACATCAAAGTGCCGGAATTGGCGGCTTTCCTGCGTGAAATCACGGATTACCGCACGGCAGAAATGATAAATCTTGATATCCCCGACAAGAACGTGCGTTTCCTTTCGGACAAGCCGACTATGGAACAGGAAGCGATGATTGAACGGTTGGTGCGTTTTGCCAACAGCGGTGAATGGTCGGATTTGGGCTTGGAAGCCCCTGCGCCCGAACACATGGACAAGGCAAAGATGCTGATTGCTACTAACGTGGCAAGGAAGATGGCGTTGGATATGCGTCTGTTGAGTGACCAGTTCAGCGATGACCCTACAAACAAAGCCTCACGCTGCGCACAGACCATATATGAGTATTATGTGAAATCAAACGCTCACCGTGGTACACAGTTCGTTTTCAGCGACCTTTCCACTTACAAGCCTAATGAGTGGAATGTTTGCCAAGACATCAAGGACAAGTTGGTTGCAATGGGTGTTCCGGCCAATGAGATACAATTCATCCAAACCGCCAAGACCGAAAAGGCAAGGAAGAAAATTTTTGAGGGCATGAACAACGGCACTATCCGTGTGCTGTTCGGTTCTACCTCCATGCTCGGCACAGGTGTGAATGCCCAACAGAGGGCAGTGGCGGTGCATCATTTGGAGGTACCCTGGAGGCCGGCCGATTTGGAGCAACGCAACGGTCGGGCGGTGCGCAAAGGCAATACCGTGAAGCAGTGGGGCGGCAACGTGGTTGACATCATCATCTACGGCACGGAAAAGACCTTGGATGCCTACAAGTTCAACCTCTTGCGCAACAAGCAGCTTTTCATCAACCAAATCAACAACGGCACGATAGCCGTGCGCCGCATAGACGAGGACGGTATGGACGAGGACACAGGCATGAATTTTGCCGAGTTCGTGGCCATCCTTTCGGGCAACACCGACCTTTTGGAAAAGGCGAAACTTGACAACAAAATTATGCAGTTGGAAAAGGAACAAGCGGCTTTCAACAAGGAGCGTTACCGTGCGGAGCGCAAGGTTGGGGGCAACCGCCAAGAGATAGACACCTGCAAACGCAATATCGGGCGCATGACAAAAGATTGGGAGTATTTCAACACGCATAAGGAAGATTGCGCCATTGAAATAAACGGTGATACCCAACTGACAGCCGAGGAAAGAGGGCGAGCCTTGCATACACTGTCAAGGAAACACCGTGGCGACTTTACGCCCATCGGCTGTTACAATGGCTTGCGGTTGTTGGTACGCAGCGAGTACCGTCTTGACGGCAGCTTTGACCGCAACACTTTTTTCGTGGAGGGCAAGAGCGGCTTGAAATACAAGTGCGGTATGTCCGGCTCATTGCCACCGAGTTTTGCGGCGGCTGCGGTGTTCCCACAGACCACCTTGGAAAACATACCCAAGCTGATGGGACGCCAAGCCGAGCGGCAAAAACATTTGGAGGAAGAAATCATCACCTTGCAACAAGTGATGGCAAAGCAATGGGGCAAGGAAGAAGAACTGAAACGGCTCAAACAGGAGTGTAAGGAGTTGCAGGAGCGCATCAACCGCACCCTTGAAGAAGCGGAACGCCCAACCGTACCGACACCCGGCACCGAGCCGGTGACAGTACCGGCGGCATAGGCATCATTCATATTTGACACCCTTCCCCTGCTTTGTTGAGAAACACGGCAGGGGATTTTTCCATTTGCCAAAGCAAGGTCTTTGTTTGCAACCCAAGCCGACGGGCAGACAAGCTGCCCTATACCTATTATATATAGGTGCGCAGTCGCAACCATACCTGCGGTTCCCGCCACTTCTATCTTTCCCTGCCTTTATACAGGATTGCGCTATCTGCCTTTTATACCAGACATACCCGGCTTCCCCGACCCGGAATAATCAGCGGAAGCCTGTCCTTGCGCACGTCTGTCCATTGGTCAGACCCACACAAGGAGGGCAGACGGATGCACGTTGTCCTTGGCTGGCACACAGGAACTTCAGCCTTGCTGAAACAACCTCGTATGCCTGCCCACTGCCAACAAGCGTCCTCTTTTGTCTGCCCGGCAGGCGATTGTTTGACCCACCCGAAGCCGGAATACTGTTATAGTCCAGTTTTATCAACGAATCCCTTTATACAACGCTCCACCTTTTATACCGGTCTGATGCCTCTGTACTTCCTGAGCCAGCTTCGGGTTATTTCCCTGCAAAACTAACAGGCCGTGTCCAAGCCTTGCAAATCCGGCAAGCCACCACGGGTGGTTGCGGAAATCTTCCTTTCTGTTGCACGGAAAGCGTATTTCCTCCACCGGATTTGCCGGTTGTTCTTTGCCCGTTGACGAGGCAGAAAAATAACCCCGATGCTGGCTTGTAAAGGAGCCGAAGGCAGGGGAAGAAGTCAAACCCTCAAAAACAATGGCGATGGACAAGAACATAACAGGACGGGCAAACAAAGTAATGGTGTGGCTGATGAAATACTATCCGGTACGCATCAAGAATGTGGGCGAGCAGCAAAAGGCTGACCGACAGACTATTTGGGACTTCAAGGACGGGCGGGCATACGAGCAAGTAGCCCTAATGACCGCCAAGCACTTGCAAGAGCTTTTCGGCAGTCGGCTCACAAGCATCGTATTCACCTGCGTACCTGCATCAACGCAAGAGAAGAACGAACTGCGCTACAAGCGTTTTTCGGAAAGGGTATGCGAACTCACCCATGCCATCAACGGCTATCCCCATATGCAGGTGTCGGCAGGACGGTTGGCAGTACACGAACACCGAAAGGACGAAACCGAGGTTCGGACGGCACAAATGGCAGACTATGACACTGATTTCTTCAAGGGCAAAGATGTGTTGCTCTTTGACGACATCATCACCAAAGGCATATCCTACGCCACCACAGCCGACAACTTGGAAGCGTGTGGGGCAAACGTGTTGGGCGGTTTGTTCTTGGCAAAGACATTCTACAAGGTATGATGATGATACGGACAGACATTACAAAGACGGCAGCGTTCACAGGACACCGTTTTATCCGCTACAAGGACAGACAGCAGTTGAAAACCAATCTTGAAAGGGCAATCACGGGTTGCTACCATTCGGGCATCCGCCACTTCCTTTGCGGCATGGCGGCAGGCTTTGACATGCTTGCGGCTGAAACACTGTTGGCGATGAAAGCCGACTATTCCGACATCCGGCTGACAGCCGTCATCCCTTTCCGTGGGCAATCCTGCAAGTTCAACCCTGCGGACAAAGAGCGGTATCGTTCCATTCTTGGCAAGGCTGACGATATGGTATGCTTGAGCGAAACTTACTTTGACGGCTGTTTCCTTCGGCGTAACGACTATATGCTGGAGCGAGCCAGCCACATCATCGCCTACTACAATGGCGAGCCGAAAGGCGGCACGTTCTATACTTGCCGCAGGGCAAAGCGCATGAACTTGGAGATAACCAATTTATACTAACCCATTTAACCATACAAACGTATGATTACAGCGAATATTGAATTTGGCGGTGTGGAGTACCCATGCCGCATGGTGAAAGACAACCAAGGCGAATATCTGATTATAGGCAGCACAGTCCTGCTTGATGCTTTGCACCCCGGCAGTTTCGAGGACGAGAACGAGGGATTTGCCAGTAAGGAAGCATCGGACATCTACGATGAGATTTTTTTCTTCACCGATGAGCGTACCCTTGCCTTGCCCGACAAAGAGCTGGTGGAGGAGCTAAGGAGGGATAATCTCGAATGGTTCTGACAAGGGAAATCCATGTGGGAGAGGTCGGAGTACGGCCTCCCTGCATGGACTACCCAGCCCGGTTCCACTTATAGCGTTGGCCACTTATAGCACTTGCTTTACCTGGTTATATCCCTGTTATACTTGCCTAATTTCCTTATCCTCTCATAGCCAACCATTACTCCTTTTATACCTGTCCGCATGGCATTCCTTCCTTGCCCCTCACTGTTTGGCTTTCCGGCTGCGAATGTCGGGCATCGCGCTTGACCTGTCACGCTTTGAAATGGATTTCTTGCGGAATCTTCCTCCTGCGGAGCGTATTCGGCAAGAAAAAGCGTCAGGTGAAGCAGGACCGATGTCCGGACCAAGCATCCGTAAATCCCAAACAGGCTTCGGGGAAAGGAGCCGATGAAAGGGAAAAGTTTCACTTAAACATCTACGGATATGAACAAGAAATTTGACAACCTCAGAGAAACGAAAGAGTACCGCCTTGCCATGCAGGTGGAAAATGCGTTGAACGACTACGGCTTTGACTATGCAACCTTTGCCGCCTCCATCCCACTGATGCACCCGACTTTGCAGCAAAAACTCTATAAGCTATTGAAGGAGTGCCTGGTGGTGATAGCCGATGACAAAAGGCGGTATGATGACCGCAACCGTGCATCGCATGAGGAAGCAAAAGACATCGTGGCTTACTTGGAAGAGAACGGACATTATATCCCACACATCTAAAACATTGGACCATGGAAAAGAACGCTGTGTATCTGGTTTACACCTTGATTGAACAAAATGACTGCGTGTCAGACTGCCATGCCTTGTATGCCACCCTTGAACGTGCGAAAGCCGCCATGAATGTGGAGATAGAGGGAGCAATGGAGAATTTCGGCAAAGGCGAAGTGCTGCACGACCTTGAACGGCTGTATGAGTTCCGCACGGAGGACGGCTATGGGTTTACGGTAGGAATTGATGAAATGGTGCCGCTATGAACAGGAAAAGATACAATTACATTCGCAGGCTGGTGGAGAAAATTACCACCAGCCCCTCCAACAACATGGAGTTCTGTTATTATGGGCATTTGGTAAGCCTACAAAGTGGCACGACCGACTATGTGGATGTAACGGTTTACAACACGGCTGACCGTTATTCGGGCGAAACGGCTGATTTCAGCTTCGACTATTGGACGAAGGAACTGGACATTGGGTACACGGAAAGCGACAGACTGTTTGACATCATAGTGCAAGCATTCTGGCGCATCTATGGCAAAAGGAGCGTCCATGTAATCATCGAGGAAGAAGAAAATTTTGACTAATCATAATAAAATTGAATATGGATAAAGATTTTGTATTGCAGATGGCGAATACCATCAAAGACCAACTGGTGGGCATGACCCCGTTGAATGTCATTCGTTCATGGGGCATCGAAAATTTTGTGGCAACGGAATACAAGGGCATGGCAGCCCTTAAATTCCATGTGCAAGGACGGTTGTTCAGTGGCAATGTCATCATCGCTTACAACGCATTGGACTACTACGAGGTTTATTTGCAGAACTATGCCGGCACAGAGTGCATCGGCGAGGAAGTGTATTTCGACGAACTTGGCCGTGTCATTGATGAAGCCATTGAGCGGGGCAAGGACGAAGCCGAGTATCAACGGTTTCTTTGGAAGGAATGTTTTTCATAAACGGACAACTTATGATTACAAGAACATCTACGCCCCAATCCATCGGGGCTGTCCTTGACAGCATGAAGCACAACGCCCTGCAAGCCGTCAAGCAAACAATTCAAGAGGGGCAACTCCAATCCGTGCCATTGGGCGGTGATGTCCGCATGGGTTGGACTGACGAAGACGGTCGCACACGCAGCGGAACGCTAACAGGGCTTAGCTTTGACGGAGAACGGTTGAAAGTACAAGTGGCAGACCATTCCCTGCCCTTTATCTTGGACGAACAGCAACTTCCATGCGGTAGCCACATTTGGCTGATGCAACTGAACGATGCCCTCCAAAACACATTGGCCCGGCAAAGGCAGACAGCCTGACTGATGTAACTATGGGATAGTTTGGGTATGTGATTTCAAGTAAACCATACCCGTCTATCCTTTTTCCCATTAAGCAACAAGTCAGAAATTGATGTACCTGACAGGGGATTGGCCTTGCACATACTCCGACACATCTTTGTTCAAGTATGGAGAATTAAGGACTTCTTCACCCTCAAAGGCGTAACGTGTCCCTGCAAACAATTTGGGTTCTTCGACAGCATACCATTTATGCGGTTTGAAAACGGCACGGACAATTCCCTCATATACGGCCAAGACATAATCTGCGGATTGTGCCCTGCCCACATTCACTTTCCAGTATTTCCGTGCCTTTTCGTACATATTTTCCCTTTTGTACACTTCCTCCACATCGCCTTTAGGTTGGTATGTGCGGTTGAGCTTGACCGCCATCAAACGGTCTTTGCCAAATGTTGTCAAAGGCTCGCAATCATATAAGGCATTTATCTCCTCTGTTGATTTGATGCCCTCATCCCATTGATGATGCCCGGCCTGGATATTGGTCAAGACGCTTTCCAAATTAAAATCATGGAATGTCAGCAAGTCGATAAGGGTCGATTCCACGATATAGGCCTGCTCATCCGTGAGGTTGTGCCTTATTATATAGTGTTTCACTTCTTTGCCATCCTGAATAATCTCCCTGATAGTCTGGAGTTTCAGCGTTTCATCTGTTGATTTCATGGCACATAAGGCGTGTTGGAACACACGGTTTCCATGCCCTTTCCCTATATAAAATATCCGGTTATTCCTTGGGTCAACCAAGCAATACACATAATAATTGAGCTTGTCTATGACGGACTGGTTGAATCCTGTTCGTTGCATGGTCGCCAGCCTTTTTAGTTGTCTTTCGCCTTGCCCCGGGAGCGTTTCAGTTCCACTCCTGCATCCTTCAGCACACGGAAAATGGAACTGCGGCTACGGAAGCCGCTGGTCTTCCAAATATCATCAATGGTGTAACCGCTCTTATACATATTCACCACGCGCTTATTCCGTTCCACACGCCCATAAGCGGCTTGGGAAAGCACCTTTGTCCCTTTTGTCCACCGCCCCGGTTGGGATGTCATTTTGCGCACTGCGTTAGCCTCTTCGGGCAACCGGGCAATCACTCTAAGCAAGTCCGATGTCTGGGTTTCAGAGAACAGTTCATTGCCCGAATCAATGCCGTCATGCAGGGCAATCAACCGTACCGATTTTATCCTGCAAAACTCCAGAAAGAATGACAGCTGCCGTGCACCCTTGACGGCGTGCGCGAGTTTGGAAACGACCAGCGTGTCACCCTTGCCGATGCTCGCCAATAGTGTGTCCCATCCCATACGCCATGTCCCTTCTTCTGGCTTTTCTTCCACGATACGGTCACAGCCGAAGTCCTCCATCCATTTCCTGTCAGCCGCTCCCTCCGCATACTTGGGAAGATACGGCAAGTAGCCTAGTATAGCCATTGAATAGTTCTGATCTGATTAGTGTTCCGGTTGCAAAAGTATGATTTTTCTGTGGAAATGACGGTGGATTCCATAGGAAACTTGTTCTTGTGGCCACAAACTTTTGTACACGCAGTTGTCGCCTTGTACGGCAGATGCCCTGCACAAGTCGCCACCCTTGCCGACAGCTCTTTCATGCCTGTTTCAAGGCCCAATACCCCTTTATGCCCTTTGACCGACAAAAATCTTTTTTGTGTCATTTGTTATCCACTAACAGACTGACAAACAATTAGTAAAATCATATTTCGAGTATGATTTCATAAGAATGAATAACAACGCAATACCCATAGGCGCATTGTAAATCCATTGCTATAATTTTGCGCCGTCAATAACAAATTTACTCCAATGGAACAGACAGAATCAAAAGGACAGTTGGTCAGATGGCAGGTCAAACCGCTGTGTATTTCAGGTGGCAATTGCCAATCATTATCAACTCTAAAAAATCATACTACAAACATCGTTCACCTACTCTTGATGGCAGCACTGCTCTTGGGATGCCATCCTTCCCATAAAGATGACCTCACCACGACAGAGGAAGCGGTGGCGGCTTACAACGATTTCTTCCAATCGCTCAAAGGTAGAAGAAGTGCCGGCACGGACGAAATCATTTCGTTGACCAAAGAATGGAGAAAGCTGGATGCCTCCGTGTCATTCGCCCTGTCAAGTGACACGGCAAACAACAGACACGCCCATGCTAACGGCAACCATATTGCCCTCGGTGACTCTATCGCCTTGCAAATGGCACATTTGATAAACAACCCCAAAAGGAGCTTTGCCGACTACCTCGCTGTAATACGTGGTTTGAACGATGTAGAAATGGACTCCATGTCACAAAAGCTGGCCGGTTCCGTCCATCTATTCTACCGCAAGGCAAGCGCAATCCCTGTTTATAAAGGCAGCGGCAAAGAGGTAATCCGCATGTATAACAAGTTATTGGAAGGTACACTTGCCAAAGGTCTGCGAACCAAGGAAGATGCCATTGACTTCCTCCGGCAAGAGGATGTGGCGTTCCGCTCGTTCCTGCTTCATTTACCATCGCTTAGTTCCGGGAACACGCCATTGGACGGCATTACCCGAAACACCGGAAAGGTTATACGCGGCATCATCGGTCTTGCCGGCAAGGAGCAGCCTGTGTTCGGGAAATCCGAGGTGGTCATTCTGTTGACAATGCGCAATAACAGGCGACTTTTGCAGAACGCCGAAGCCTGTGTGGATGGCTTGTCACGCTTGCATATCACGGACAACGGGCAAGCCGCCGCTTACCTATGGATGATCCTGCAACCGTGGATTTCATTCGACAGCTTCGCCTATGCGCTCATGGACGAAGAACAGTTGCACACCATGGAGAAACTGGCAGAACGTATGCCCCAGACTTTGGCCAAACTGAAAGGCATTGACTTTCCTTTGGAAACGGAAGAATTGCCCACAATCCTGATGAAAACATTCATTTTGGGCTACGAATAACAACACCGATATTAATCAAATCATCAAACGACAATATGCAAAAAGAACAAATCAACCGGTTCATCACGCTTGCATCCTTGGAGATGCCGGCGTTGGTTTCACAAAACCTTTTCCAAGGAGCGGAGGTGTGCGAGGATTACGCCTTGCTCACCTTCCACCTGCCCAAAGTTTATCCCATCGAGGAACTTATCGACGAGTTGGAGGACCAGATGGAACTGGTACTCCTATACCACCATGTACCGAGCAACGACACCCCGTTCGGCCAGCGATGCTGCGCTTATTCCAATCCGCGATTCGGCCACATGCACAAGTTGAATGCGCAAGCCGACGACCGCATGGAGTGCGACACGCTCTATGTGACCCTCTACGATTCATTGGAGGTGATGGGCAGCGAACTCCGCGAGGAACTTGCGAGGGTGGCGAAAGGCGGCAAACTCCTGTACGCCGTCAAGGAAGAGGAACTGCTCAAAGACTTCATCTGCCTATGAAGGAAGTCTTGTACAGGCAACTAGCCGCCACCATCCATGAGTGCCGCACGTGGGTGGATGTGCTGGATACCGACCGTACCGGCCACTTCATGCTGCACTCCGGAGGCGGCTTGCATCCCATCCGTTGCAGGGTACTTTCCTTGGTGGCACGGACAGCTCATGGTGCCTATTCCAAAGGGCATGTGTGGGATATTCCCGAATATCGTCTTGACCGTGCGGTGAACTCGCTCAAACGTCGGCCGGGTTTCAAGGAACGTTGCAGGCTGGGCACGCTTTCCATGCAAGACGCGGAGGACATCATCCACCTCGCCTCGCACAAACTCATCAACTTGGAACTTGAACTGTAACCCTCAAATCACCAGACAATGATTATCCCCATCCTTTATATGCTTTTCATTCTGGCGTATGCCGTCGTGCCGTTTCTCTATAAAAGCAAATGCCCCGCCATGCTACAGTTCTATTTGCGCATGGTTTGGAGCCGCAGCTTCCGCAGGTGCTACACGCTGGCCATGCTTGCCTCGCTCATGGTGTTCCACTTCTACCATCTGAATGTCTTTGGAAATGTCTATGAACTGGCCTGCTCATCCCTTGTTTGCGTAGCCTTGTATTCCCACAAGAATACGGAACGGGCGTTTGACTTCCTGCAACGGAAACGCTGTTTTTTCTGGGTGGCAATGGCGGCGATGATACTGATTTTCGTTCCGCATACGCTGCCCCTCGGTATTACGGTGGCCACAGTCGTATTCGGTGCAGTGTTCTATCCTCCGCAGACTGTACGGGCGGCTCCATCCGATAAGCTGAAAGAATTCTTGGAATCGCCCCACAGCATTGTGGAGGACTATTACAGATGGCAGTAGAAAACCTTGGCCAATGGAAAGATTGCTTACATGAGAGCCTTTCCCTGCCATTCATCCTGATTTGATTGAACAAGATAACGACTAAAACATATCGCGCATGAAAGAAAATCAAACGACCAAATACCGCATCCAAATCGACAGTGATTTGCTCGCATACCTCAATCCCGAATCGGGCGAAAAATGCACAAAAATGGCTGCGTTCCGTAACCTTGTGGAGATAGCCAACGGGAACAAGAAAGAGTTCCCTGCCATCGCTAAGCCCTTGCCTGAAGGACAAGTGGCATTGACGGTCAGCGGACTTGCCAAACATTGGAACTGGCACCGCACCACGGTGAGGAAATTCCTATCCACATTGGAGGAAACAAATGCTGTCAAAGTCATTGGCCGCAGCGGCTATTTCATCCTTACTGTCACTTGTGCAGTGCCGAACGGGGAGAACTCCCAAGCTCCTTTGTTGTCGGAAGAGGAACTACTCCTGAACCACTGGCTCAGTGGCTACCTCACCATTGAGGAATCGGTGGAGATGCTTGCACACTTCATCACCGAAACGGATAAACTATTTGTTTCAGAACCGACAAACAAACGCTCCGGACGACAAGCATCCACCGGTGAACGCCTGCACAAGCTGATAGCCCATACCATCCTCCAACGTACAAGCATCATTCCAGCTGATGAACGGGTGAATGAAGCCCTCGAACGACTGTACGTGGACGAATGTGGCAAAGACCTTGCGCGTTTCCTACAGCGGTTGACGCTTGCCGGGCTGCGGCTCATCGAGGCTGGAAACCCACGGGAAGCACAAGCCATTTGTAGCGGCGATGAAACTGCCGACACCATTCTACAGCATTATCTCCCCTTTATAACGCAAGAAAAGCCCCACAACGGGCTTAAACCGCAAGAGGAAACCAGACCCACGGGCGAATTGGAAAACTAAGTTAAGCCAGCTTGTTTCCCCCTGCGATGCGCTTCACAGGACTATGGGTAAAGCATCTCGGCGAGCTGATTGGGTAAAGACGGAGGTCTTGACCTCCGACCCTGACGACAGGGCTTGCCCACGAAGACTGGCTCTGCCTGCGTAGCCTAATACGCACTTTGCCCGGGAAGGGCAAAATGCAGGAACCGCCGGGGCGGCAGCAAGCTGAAAAAAAAGACTGAATTATGGCAAATGACATCAAACAGGTATTGGACATAAGACCCGGAAAGGGCATGAGTGTAGGCCAAAGCGACGAACACCAGCGCAACTGGACGGAAAAGGGTTGGGAGTGGGCAACGAAGCATGGCAACTATGACCGAAGCCGCGAACACCTCAATTTCGAGATTGTGAAAGGCGGCATTATCCAGCCGGTCGATAAGTCGAGGACTATCACCGGGCGCATGGCGGACAATCTGCGGGAACGTGGCATAACCGACCCGAACGCAAAATTGTGCGAACCGCAGTACCGCACCGTAGCAAACATCATCTTTGGCGGCTCAAGGGAAAGAATGCACGAGATAGCCTTTGGCAACCAAAGAGTGGACTTCACGCACGGGGCTGACAACTCGCATATCCGGCGCAACAAGGACATAGAGCGTTGGGCAATGGATGTGTACAGGTTTGCATGTGAACACTGGGGCGAGGAAAACGTCATCGGCTTCTATGTACACCTCGATGAACTGAACCCACATGTGCACTGCACCGTAATACCGGTGGATGAACGGAATAAAATCTCGTTCAACAAGGTTTTCGGAGGAAAGATTTATGATTCCAAGAAGCGTTTCTTCGCGCTCCACGACGAGTTTGCCAAGGTGAACGAGAAGTGGGGAATGAAGCGTGGCAACAGCATAGCCGTGACAGGAGCGAAACACCGGACCACGGAAGAATACCGCCGTGCGTTGAGCGAGGAATGCACGACCTTGGAGGAACAAATCGAGAACAACAAGACATTGCTTTCCGGGCTTCTTACCGACATCCGTTTTGCCGAGAAACGGGTGAAGGGGTTGAGCACGATGACCGCCAATTTGGAAGAGAAAAAGAAGCAGATGATTGCCGAGATGGAAACCCTTGCGGAAAAGTTGAAAGCAGGCCGTGGCGATTCGGAGGAACTGCGCAAAAAAATAAGCAAACTTGACATCGACTTACAGAAAGTGCTTGACAACCTTGCCGACAAGCGCAGCAAATTGGAAGAAGCGAACAAACAACTTTCCGAACTTCGCCAGATAGAGGAAGAAACACGGGAACGTGCGGCGGAATACCGTCAAGACCTCAAAGCAGCCACCTATGACTTGGAACATCAGGTGCGCTATCGCCTTGCCGATGCACTGTTGGGCGACATATTGCATGAATTCAAGTCATTGCTTCCTGCATTGGACGGTGAAGGCCAAAGCCTGTTCAACGACACATTGTTGAAAGACGCAGCCGAGCGTGGCGAGGATATTTTCAAATGCGCCATCTACCTCTTTGCAAACTATGTGGACTTGGCCACAACATTTGCAGAAAGTCACGGCGGCGGAGGTGGCGGCAGCGATCTGCCTTGGGGGCGCAATGAGGACGAGGATGACCGGGCGTGGGCAAGACGCTGTCTGATGCAAGCAAGCCGGATGATGAAGCCCAAAGGTGGCAAAAGTGTCCGCCGGAAATAACAAGGCAAGTGGTTTTCAACGACCTTTTTCCTATGCCTTGGAGTATGATTGACAGTATGATAAATTGCCGCTACCAGAATTCTTGTTAAGCACGAATTGAAAGAGGCTTTCGGCCTCTTTGCAGACGCGGCGAATCATTTCTTTTGCAAACAGAAAACAAATACACAGATTAATATGATAAAGAAATTTTTATTACTCTCTATTTTGTCCCTGCCTCTTATGGCAAAGGCGTACCATGTTCCCATGACGGACACCATCCGATGGGAGATTCTTCCGCAGTGGGAGGAATTGTTGCAACCGTTGGAGCCGGCCTATTTGGAGAATGCCGTGGAAGTTTCCCCTTGGCGTGGCAACTGGTTCGTGAACGTGTCCGGCGGCGTGTCGGCATTCGTCGGTTCACCGCTTGGTTGTGGTGACATCTTTGACCGAACAAAGCCTGCATTGTCCGTCTCCGTGGGCAAGTGGTTCACACCGGCCATCGGCACACGAATCGCCTTCCAAGGCTTACAGTTCAAAGACGCACTGCTTGAATCAAGGGACTTCCAACACCTCCATGCCGACTTGATGTGGAATGTGTTGTCTGGCTTCTCACGTACCAAAGAGGATTTCCGCTGGGACTTGGCTCCCTACGTTGGCTTGGGCATCCTGCACAATGACGAATTAGGCCGCCATCCCTTTGCCGTTTCTTACGGGGTACAAGGACAATACCGCTTGACCGACCGCCTGCACCTCACGGCTGAACTTGGCTGTGCCACCACCTTCAAGGACTTTGACGGCATGGGCGCAGGTAACAAGTGGGGCGACCGTCTGCTATCCCTGACCGCCGGATTCTCCTATACTATCGGCAAGAAAGGTTGGAAACGTGTGGTTGATGCCGCCCCTTACATCGAGCGTAACGAGCGGTTGACCGGCTATGCCCGCAGCTTGCGCAATGAGAATGACCGGCTCTGGCAGAAGAACAGTAATATCACCCGCATCATTGCCGAATTGGAGAAGATTTTGAAGTTGGAAGGGCTGCTTGACAAGTATGCGGACAGGTTTTCTTCGATGAAAGATGAACTTGAAGGCAAAGGATTGTCAATCGGCTATCCTAAGAATAATTACAGCGGGTTGAACTCGCTTCGTGCAAGGCTGCGCGATACCCAAGCGAACAAGGACAAGCATAAAGGCGATACCACTTTTATCCACAGTAAAGACACCGTTTATATGGCATACGACATGGATCCCATTTATAGAAGTGGCGGATCCTTCCAAGGCAATGATTCCATTGTTTCATCCTTTCTTGTGGACGGCAGATATATCGGCCCGCCCATCTATTTCTTCTTCGTGCTGGATACCGACAGGCTTACCGACCCTTCGCAGTTGGTCAACCTGGACGGCATCGCCCGGATTGCCAAGAAGCACGGGCTGCACGTCCGAATCATCGGTGCGGCAGACAGTGCCACCGGCAACGACACCATCAACAACGGCTTGTCTCAAAGACGTGCCGCATATATAGCCGGACAGTTGCAGTTGCGGAGCGTGGATGCCAATAGGATAGAAACGGTTTCAGCCGGTGGCATCGACAAGTACAAGCCCACGGAAGCCAACCGCAATGCTTGTGTAAGGTTACTGTTACCATCATCGGACACGACAGATTAGGTGTTTGTTGTTCATAATATAAGAATGGTTTGAAACAACTTATTTCATTGGTTTGAACCAAGGATTCTTAGGGGCTGGCTGGCTTGTGAAAGTCGGCCTGTCTTATATCCGCAAGTCAAATTCCGACAAGTCATCGCTGCAAGGTTCATCGCTTTCCGGATCCAATGGCAAGACTTCCTTTTTTACCACTACATATTTCCCTTTCCTTTTGCCATACCACAAGTTTATCATGCTGTTCCCATGAATAATCGTCCTGTCGGGCGTCCAATCAATGTCTTCCGGTTCTTCATCATAGACACCCCATTTACGACGTTGGTATGGATAATCCACAACGGTATCTTCGGGCTTGGATTCATATTTCCCCGCATCATCTTCCGACCAGCCTAACGCTTCCAAATAACACCAGAAAGCATTGGGCATTTTGAATGTCTCGGCGGCAAAAATGGCACCTACCACCTTGCCACCGTCCGCTTCCACTTCCTTTCTGAAATCTTGCAGGCTATTCCCTGTTGTAAGGATGTCATCCACCACTAATACCTCCTTGCCCGCCAAGTCCTCTTTGAAGAAATAATTTTTCTCCAATGTAGCATTTCCTCTGTCCTTTTGCAGGTGCAAACTCTCCCTGTCGCCCGTGTAACGGACATACGATATGCCGCACACAAGTTCCGGATATTCGTCATGTACATAGTCCGCCATCGTTTTGAACCGCCTCCAATATTTGCGCTGTGTACTGCACGGCATGAACATGACAATGGTACCTGGTTGGGGTTTCAATCTCTCTATTCCGGCCACAAGGAAACGGATGCCATCATGCTTGCCGTCCTTGAAATCCAAAATGGATTGGCAGAACTGTTTTTGTGCTTCACTCAAGTATGGATTGTACCGTGACGGGAAGTAATAGTCCGTAAATACGCAGGGGATTTTTTCCTTCTTGAACACTTTTAACGGCTGATGGTCGGCAGCAAACCTTGCAACGGTGATGGGGAAAATCTTTCTCGCTTCCTGGTTGCCTGCCAACACCGCCTTGCGGCTGAATTCCCTGCGCAGTTCCAAAGTAGGCGCATATTGGGCGACGGCACAATAGGCATCGCCCAGTTTTTTTCTCCAATACCGTGTAAGTGCCAGTACCAGGATTAGCAATACTATGATGATAAATTGTTCCATCTGTTTTCATTTGCTTACATAAAAGGCTGCAAAATTAGCAAAACCGACAGAAGCATGAAGTGTTTTTCAAGAGAATGTCAAAGCAACAGTTCCACTTTGCCACCCTTTTATATGCTGACAGTTATCCAGCTGTACAAACTCTTTACCGCTCGCGCTCATGCCCTTGCCGCCGGGCGTATTTTCTTGTGCGAATTTCAGTCGTCCGCTGTTGATGCCGAAAACTTTTGGGAAGAAGGTAGAATTGCAGCGGTAGTCCCGATGACAGGAATCTTCCTTTCTCCTTTGTCCAAAGCGTATTCCTGCCAAAAAGTTTGCGTCATAGGCGGACGGCTCATCCTGCACCGAAAAATAACTTCCTGAGGCAAGGGCAAACGACCCGAAAGCAGGGAAACAAAAACATCAGCATTATGAAGTTTACAGTATCATCAACCGCAATGGCGAACAAACTGGCTGCAATGGCCAAAGTAATGAACAACAAACCGGCACTGCCCATCCTTTCCACGTTCATGCTGGAGGTGAAAGAAGACACACCGCTGGAAGTGACCGCCTCTGACCTGGAATGTGTATGGCACGGCTCGCTGGATATTACAGGACAGGAGGGAACAGGCAAAGTGTGCATTACGGCATCCACCTTGTTGGAGGCAGTGAGAAATCTGCCCGAACAGCCGATTACCTTTACCATTAATGATAATGACAAAAGCGTGACCATCCACTATTTGAACGGACATTACGACATGGCAGGGTTTGGCAGCGATGAATATCCCATGATGCAAGATGAGAGTGACATTCGCTTCGACATGGACGCTGCCACATTATGCAATTCCATTGACCAATCGCTTTATGCCGTTTCATACGATGCCCAGCGACCTGTAATGACAGGGATAAGCTACACTTTTGTAGGTGAAAAGGTGGAGTGTGCCGCCTCCGATGGACACAAGTTGGTGCGCAACACCTATCCCATGGCAGGAAATGCGGAAGATTGCCGTTTCATCTTGTCGGCAAAGGCAGCAAAGATTGTCAAGTTGTTGTTACAGAAGAAGGAGGGCAACGTGGAAGTGTCATACAACAAGCGGAACATTGTGTTCAAAACCGACACGGACAGCTTTAGCACACGGCTGATAGAGGGGGTATATCCCAACTATAATGCCATTGTTCCTACCAACAGCGACAAGGAAGCAACCATCGACCGCCAAGCTTTGTTATCTGCCATCCGTCGTGTGGGCATATTCGCGGAAAGGACGAGCCGCCAGCTTGTATTGTCTTTTTCGGGCATGGCATTGCTCCTCACGGGGCATGATTTTGACAATGCCACTTCGGCCGAGGAAACCGTATTCTGCACCTACCAAGGGAATGAAATCCGTATCGCTTTTCACGCCGAGAACCTCAAAATGGTTTTGGAGAATATGGACGCAGCCGAAGTACGCTTCCGCATGAGCGAAGCCTGCCGAGCCGCCATCATCGAACCCGTTTCGGGCGATGGTCAGTCGGAACACTTGGCCTTGCTGATGCCGATGATGTTGCCCGAGTGACAAGGAAAGGTACAGGGTGTTCCCGATGCCCTGTACCCCAATCAAAACATATTGTCTAACCAATAATCATTTACAATCATGCCTAACTGGTGTAACACTGCCCTTGTATTCGAGGGTGACAAACAAGAAATCAAGACTCTTTACCAAACGATGAAAAAGTTGGAAAGGCGCAAAACTCCATTGGTAGCAAATGACTTTGGCTCAAACTGGCTGGGTTGCCTTGTCGAAGCCTTGGGCGGCCAATGGAAAGAAACCTATTGCCGTGGCACGTGGTATTCCTTGAAGTGTCATGGGAATACCTTGCGCATAGAAACCGAAACCGCATGGGGTCCCTGCATCGAAACATATGACTTCATCTGCAAGGTATTTCCGTCACTGACCTACTACTACCGTTCGGAAGAGCCGATGATGGCGGAATACCTGACAAATGATGGCGATGGGCGTTATTTCAAGGAGCGTTACATCGCGGACATGAATGTTCCCGACGGCGAATTCATAGTGGAGTATTTTAACCGCATAGAAGAAGCCCTGCAATGGATAGCAGAAATAAGCGGGTGCAACATCGAGTCGGAAGCAGACGTGGAAGCCCTCAATGAGCAGTGGCATACAGGCGACAACGAGGGATATTGTTACCTGCATCATTACCGAGTGGTCTAAACAGAAATTAATTAAAAAGGAGTAAATATGGACAAATTCGATTTTATCAAGTATGGTGCCGCTGTTTACTGGCATGACCCGGATGGAGGTTTATCAGATGGAGAGTATAAGGTTATCTCCGCTCCAGAAGAGATTGAAGAGGACAGCATCATTTTAATCGCTTCCAACTATTCGGAAGTGGAGGTATTTCCCACGGAATTATCACCGTTGTAATTGTAGAGAGGGTTGGCATATTATAGCCATTGAACAGTCAGCCGTGGAATTTTGGTTTCCACGGCTGGCTGCTCCTCATTAATTGTTCATGCCAAACATTGGCACGTTTCCCTATCAACTAACCTGTTCTACCGTCCCCGGCGGTATGGCACATAGTCCTCCGACGCTGCACCCACCAGTTCCCTGTCCTCATGCGCCACCTCCAGCGTGTTCCCGTCGCCGTCCACATCCATGATGTCCGGCTTGGCCTCGATGCGCTCCTGTACGGCATCAATCTGCTGCGAAATCATCGAAGTCGCCCTTTTTACATCGAACAAGGTCGTTTTCAGGAACTCCGGTGACTCTTTTAAGCTGCCCAGCCACGACTTCAAGTAAGCCGCCGATTCCTCTTTTACCTGCTTCGCTATGCCATAGCGTGAAGCCAACAGCGCACTGCCCAGCTCGGCCACCAATTCCTCCCTTGCATATTCCTCCGACCCGAAAACGGCGGGTTTCAAACGGTTCAACCGGCTCTCATGCCCGGAGCTGTGGGTCATCTCATGCAGCATGGTGCCGTAATAGGATTCCCCGTCCACAAACTGCGCCTTTTCAGGAATGACAATCTCGTCTTGGCTGATGCTGTAATACGCCCGGTCTTGGTGCATGGGACGGATGGGGCATACCCACAGCCCTTTATCCACCATCTCATCAAACGGGGCGAACAAGAAAGTCAGTTTCACAGCTTTAAGGGTATTCAGTTTCTTTCCGGAAGAAATGCCTAAAAAGCTTCTCTTTGCCATGACTAAGACGGAGGTCTTATGCTGGCTTTTACGTCTGGGTTTCAACGGACAGTCTTTTGATGTTTCAAGCAATAGAGAAATTTTAGTGCGAATAACTTGAAATATCTCTATTATCTATTTTTAAAACAAATAAGTATAGACTTACTTTGCTTCTTTAACAATAGATTTTTTCTTGTAGTAACTATTCAAAAAATATATTCCGGACACTTCTTCTTTATAAAATGAAGCAAGCATTATGGCATTTGAAAGTTCTTGTATTGCTTTATATGTACAACGTTCCCCTGTTTTTAACCTAAACGCCATTGCTATTAAATACACTATATAATGTATATCAAACACATTATGCACATATGTTCCTGTTGACAAATTTTTATCATCAATAGAAAAGTGTTTTAATGTATGCATTAAGCCTCCTATAAAATCAGACTTTGTTGGATCTTCCTTATTCGTTTTAATTAGGCGAAGTATATCTATTCTTAAAATATCCTCTTCAAATTCGTTATTCTTACGGTAAACAATATAACAACAAGGATGATCTATTAGGAACCTCACATATTCATCTTTATCTCCTAGTTTGTCAAATGCACTTATAGCATAAATTGCATCAATAACATCATTTGCGTTTCCTGTGCCAAATTTCTCTGGAAATTTTTCCATTGCTTTCTGAATTTTAGAATAAATCAAGTTCAAAAAGGTACTGTTAAAAACCAAATAAAAATCATAGTTATCATCTATGTAGTAATGATCAATATCCATGATTGAAAAGCCAAATTGAAATACATTAAGAGGTTCTTTACCTTGTTTTTTTCTTTCATTATTTTCGTGATTCCATAAACTCCTCAGTTTAGGTTGCATAAACTTCATGAGTTCATCGTATTCTTGTTTTGATATAAGTTTCATTTGTCATTTATGTTAATTGTTAAATCTTTTTTCTCATAACTCCCAAAAGAAAAATCAATACCATATTCTTCTTTTTCAACTCTGTCATCTGAGGATAAGTCAAGTAATTCTTTAATTGGTATTTGTGTTATATCTTCAGGTGTAGGGATAAAAATGAAGTTACAATCCTTTCCTTGTAAGAATTTATCGTTATCGCAAAATGGTATATATAGCTGAAAAACAAAGTTTCCATATGCTATCATAAATAGATATTGCGGGACATTCTCTTTTATTCGCTTTTCTTTTCGTTTATATAAAAAGCATATGGGTTTGCCAAAAGGATGTATTCCCCCATATTGCCTATATAAAACAGGCAGTTTACACATATATTTTTTCCGTCCCATTAAATAATCCATTGCATTTTGGACATTTGGCAATTCTTCTTCTGGAATAATTGTTAAAGCCATTTTGAGCAGGCACTTATAAACCATAGATGGTTTATAAGTGCGTTTCCCTGAAAAATGAATAATGTGACGTTCCCTATCAAAATTTACGATTGCATCTTCATCTTCTTTTTGTGCAACAGAAATCATATCTTTTATATCAATTCGAGAAAAGTCTTCAACCCTATTTTTGTAGGAAGGAATCCCATTTTTCCCATGTATTTGAGATACACAATGTCTTAATCTCATATAATTAGAAAAGTGGCTTTCAAATTGAGTAAAAAGAACTCCATTACATTCATCGCATTCGTAATAAGAGAATAAACGATTGTTTCCAATTAAATTTGATATTGCATGAGCCTCTTTACGGAATTTTGTTTCTCTTTGGTTTCGGTTACAGAACCGGCAAGATCGATTTTCCTTATTTCCTATAAAATGTTTATTTTCTATATCGGTATCATACTTTACAATACAATCATAGTTTTCATAAAGATTATTACACATCAAGCGAAACCTTTGAGGTATAACAATGTTATTCATAATGAAGTAATTAAAACTTATATATCGATAAAATATTGTCAAACAACGTGCAAATATAATTATTCATTATATTATGAACTACCAAACTCATTCTTACTTAAAAAATAACTCATAAACATTATAGCTGCAAAGATACAATAAAACATGAAATGCATCTCCATCTTTCTGTAGTTAACGCGGTTTTATATCGAAAAGCAGTCTGATTGAAGTCCGCAATGCCATTCTCTATAAGTTAAAAATCGAATGACAAAGAGAACATCTTCCCGTGAAGAGATATTCAGCGGCAAGATTTTGAAATACGGTGCTGTATTTCACCATTATATAATACCATTTATATAATATAGTGTAGTTATCTTAGCGTCCCCGGCGGTATGGCACATATTCCTCCGCCACGGCTCCCACCAGTTCCCTGTCTTCATGCGCCACCTCCTGCGTATTACCGTCACCGTCCACATCCATGATGTCCGGCTTGGCTTCGATGCGTTCTTGCACGGCATCAATCTGCTGCGAAATCATCGAGGTGGCTCTTTTTACATCGAACAAGGTCGTTTTCAAGAACTCCGGTGATTCCTGCAAGCTGCCCAGCCACGATTTTAAGTAAGCCGCTGATTCCTCTTTTATCTGTTTTGCCATGCCATACCGCGAGGCCAACAGCGCACTGCCCAGTTCGGCCACCAATTCTTCCCTTGCATACTCCTCCGACCCAAATGCGGCAGGTTTCAAACGGTTCAACCGGCTTTCATGCCCGGAGCTGTGAGTCATTTCATGCAGCATGGTACCGTAATAGGACTCCCCATCTACAAACTGCGACTTTTCAGGGATAACAATTTCGTCTTTGCTGATACTGTAATACGCACGGTCTTGGTGCATGGGGCGAATGGGGCACACCCATAGCCCTCTATCCACCATTTCGTCCAATGGGGCGAACGAGAATGACTCACCTTCCAATTTTACGGGTGGTTTCAGTGCATTGGCAGACCGAATCTTCTCGTATAGTTCGGGACGAGCCTCGCGGAGATTGGTCTGGTCTACATTGAATACGTTATATACGTTCATCTTCGGATAGACATTGTACCGCTGCTTTTCCTCGTCCGACAGCCGCTTGTACTCGTCATATTTGATTTTCTCTTTCGTTTCCTTGTCCACTACGGTAAAGGTGGTGATGAACACTGGAAACGATTTCTCACCTTTCTGCACGGATACCAACGGCAGCTTTTCCCCGTTCTCATCCACCAAAGGCTGACGCGAGCCGTCCTTCTTCTTGCTGTAATTGAGTGAAAGCGCGGCATCGAAGGTGCAAAATACAGGAAGCTCGTACCCCCTTTTCTCACATTCCAATGCCAACATGAGGGCATTCATCCCGTTGTACTCCCTGCCCGAAAGATTCTTTGGCCATTTCATCATGCCTTCTGTAAACCAAGGCTTCGACCAGTCCTTTTTCAAGGTGGAAATCTTTTCTATCATCAGTTCCGTGAATCGTTCCAACGCCCGGTCTTCCGCCGACGGGCCATCCCTATGGTAATCATTCCTCTTTGCCATGCCTACGCTTGTGTTTGGTTGTTATGCTCCTTTTTTACCCATTCTGCCAACTCTTCCACCCGGCAAGCAATGTTGAGTTTGTCAAGGTAGGCTGACAGTTCCAGCTTGCCTTTGGCTGTTATACCTGTCTTGGGTACAAGGAATGCCTCCCGCTCAGCTGAGAAACGGATGAAACGCACCCAAGTGAAAGCGAAGGCATCGCCATCTTTCTCGGTACTGAAAGCCGAGAACACCAGATACTTGCCGCCTTTTTTATCAGTCTTTTCCTCCACCTGCTTGCCGATGGTGCCGCGAAATTCAATGTCGCCCTCTATGTTGTCCTTGTCGGATGCAGAGGTAAAATCCACTGCATCGGCATGGAAATTCAAGTATAGGTTGTCGCTGCGCTTGCGAAAAGTGAGCGTGCCTCGCATTTCTACCTTTGTACCCACAGCATATGGGTTGGTGTCCGATTCACCTCCATCCATTGACACGGAGATTTCCACTTGCTTGCCCGCTCCCGACTTGGCGGGAATGGTGGTCTTGACACCAAAGCAGATGAATGTTTGTCCCTCGCTATTGGTCCGCACCGTCGCCGCCCGGCTGACCGTGCCGTTGATTGTCACATTGCATTTAATCATATGGTTATCCTTTATTGGTGATGTATTCGATATTTTGTCTATTATCTCATTTGCAGGTTCTCGCCTTGTCCGTTATGTTGTTCCATTCCCTGCTCATAGTTCCGAGCCACTTGCCCGGAAAGGGCGATGCCGCCCACAATTGCCGCCACTTGGCTGCGTTTCTGTTCTGCCGTGGTACCCGTATCGGAAAGGACAAGGGAAAGGCGGTTCATCTCCGATGCGGTCAGTTCGTGCGAGAAACTGCCGTCGCCACTGTCGATATGCAAGATGGGGCGGCCGTTGTCCTGCACCTCCAACACGCACTCCTTGCAGGCGGGCAGCAATGCCGAGAGGTCGATGCGTTTGCTCAAGGCCGCTTCGGTAGCCATCCTCATCTGTTCCTCCTTGTTGTCAATCTGCATGGCGAGAGCCATAAGCGAGGTGAACATAGTTATGGCCATTTCCACTATGGGGTCAGCACCGTAACCGAGGTGCGCGTTGCTGTCCTCCGATGAAAGCATTTTCTTCATCCATTCATCCGGCGACAGGCCTGTGTCGATAGCCGTGCCGTCTGTGGCTTTGTATTTTGCCAACAAATCCTTGCCATCGTGCATCAGTTGCAGGTTAATCTTCCCCTTTTGGGCAATCTCTGCCAAGTATGCCGCAGGGTCGATGTCACGCTTGGCGCCGTCGGTGGAGAGTTGCGCCACACCGAATTGGAGGTTGTCACGTGACAAGCCCAGTTGCTGCCCGGCGTTTACCGTATCGCCCACTTTGGCATGGGTGTTCGTCAGGCCTTGGTAGCTGACCTGATAAGTGGTTCCATCTGCCCGTGCATACTCCACGGTCAATGATTTGCCGGCATCCACTGCCACGACCTTGCCATTGTCTTCCGTGGCCAATACGGCTTCATTGTCCGTTGGAAGGGTGATGCTGCGCTGTTCGCCAAACGGCACAGCCACCAACAGAAACTCTGCCCGTTCCAACGGAAAGGCATAATCCTTGCTCTCTCCGACAAGGAGGCTGTCCCTGTCCTCGCCGGGTGTCCGGCCTTGCGCCTGCATCTCTTCCATTACCATGCGGTCGTACCTGTCAAGCCCGTTCCGCTCGATGATACCGATGAGCGAGGCAGCGTAGTTGCCTCCCGTGGCATATCCCGCCTGTTCCAGTCCTTTCGCCCAGCCTTGGTAGTCATCAGCTTGCAGGTCGAAACAACCGGCGTACCGCTGGTTCTCCGAAAGGAAGCGTGAATGGTGTTCGTAGGAATCGGCCACGCTGTCATAGCTGCAAAACTTCTCATTGGGTTTGTCATCTGTGTACAAGCCATACTTGCCGCCACTGTCCAACCAGCCTTGCGTGGCCTTGATGCCGAAATGGTTGTTCTCTTTCTTTGCCAAGGTGCTTTCGCCGTTGCTGCTTTCCAAAATGCCCTGTGCCAGTGTCACGGAGGCCGGAATCCCATACCGACGCATCTGTTCCATCGCATATGCTGCGTATCGCTCCGCGTATGTTTCGTTCTTGCTTTTGCCCATATCCAAATCTTATGATTATCAATACCTGTTATTATCGTCCACGACCCATACGTACCTCATTCTCCTTGCTTATTGTCTGCTCGGGGTTCTCCAACTGGTCACAGATGGCTACCCGTTGTCCAGATCGGATAAGTTTGGGAAGATGGGTGTCCAAATCCCCGAAGGGGAAGGAAACGATGTCTGCTTTATCTCCATGTACTACATCAAGTCCTAATATCCGTGAGGCGGTCTGTGCGTCTTCCTTGTAGGCCACATAGTTGTCGCCGGTCCGGAACAGCAGCACGGCATCGGGGTGCTTGCCTTTAAGTTGGTCGTACTGTTCCTGCATGGCCGGGGTAAATGGTTGTCCCTTGGCGTTAGCATCAAATGCTATGCGGGTTTGTTCCCCTTGATGGGGTTCTTGTGATTGGGCCTGCGCGTTTGCCTGTTGCAACACATCGGCAAAGAGCTTGGCTGCCAGACAGGTCTTATATTCGGCCATATCCTCCGCCGCCCACATTCGTTGCCACTGCTGGGGTGTCACCAGCCTCGGCTGCACTTTCTCTATGCCGTCGATGACCGGGGCGCAGAGAATGCGCTCGTCCTTGGTGCGGAAGATATTCACCCGCTTGATTTTGGACAGGTCGGCATTCTCAGCGGGACCAGCAAACAAGTCCACTTTCAGTTCCGGCCTGTTCTGTGCCAGGGCGTAGTATTTGTTAGCCAAGTCGTGGCGGACTTCGGCAGATGCTTCTTGTTGACCTTGTTTGATGGTGGTAAAGAAACGGTTGACATCCTCTTTGTCGGGATAGACGCTGAATGACGTTTCTCCCTGCGGTTTGAGGTACAACGCCCAGCGTCCGTCATCGTCACGCAACATCTGTATGCGGTCGAACTGCACGGAGGTTGCGTTTTCTACCGCTTCCGACACGTCGATGTACGAGAGTGTCCGCAGTTCCTTGCCCTCCAATTTGGCCGTGGTCACCTCCTTGCCCTCAAAATAACTGTCATCGGGACGGAAGCCCAGCAAGCCATCCTTGTTGAAGAAGCGGACGAATGTAGCCCCTTGCGCCCGCAAGGCGCTATCAATGCGTGTTTTGGAGAAGCCGGGCAGGTTGTTCGTCACCGCCTTTGCCCCGCGCTCAGACCGCTCTTGGACGTTCATCACCTCGTCCGGTGTCAAGCAGTATGGGCGTTTGTCGCCATCGGGAAAAGCCACATGACCGCCCTCCAACGCTCCGGCCGGCAGCACGACATCCACGATGCCCGTCTGCTTGTCGCGCACGATGACCATCTCCTTGGTAGAGCGGTCGGGTATCCCCTTCAAGCTGTCCGACACCGTATAGCTGCCCTTGGTATTCCATTCGGCGGGCATATATTCCTTGCAGGACTCCGCCATCTGTGTGCCGTAATGGACGGCTTCGGAAAAGGCGATTTCCATCACTTCAGGGTCTTCATCATGCACCTTTAACAACGCTTCCTCCACTTTCTTGTCATAGAAGCCCAGATTGAACTTTTCCAGGAACGCCTGTTTCTCGGCGGGAGAGGCGAAATTCCGGCTGTCCACGCCCATGCCTCCCTTGCGGATGATGTCGATCAGGATGGCGCTCTCCCTTGAATCCACTTGCGGCTTCTGTTTCTCGCGCAATTCGGTGGTGCGCTTGTGGTCAAGCAGGGTCGCGTATTCTATCTTCTCTCCACGCTCTGCCTTGCGCATCACCTCCACGGCATTGTTCACGTCCGTTTCGATGGCTTCCAACAGGGTGGGGTTCTCTTGCAGTTCCTGTGTCCAGTATTCCACCAAAGGCAGGTTCTCCGCTGACATCTTGGCCGGCAGGCCGAAATCCATCATCTTCACTCCGGCAGCGAGTTCGGCCACCAGCCGTTCATATTTCACGGCATCTTCCGATAGTGCTTTCCCACCCTGCATCACCATGCCTTCACGGGCAAGGCGTTGCCGGTGGCCGGTGGCGCTTGCCACTTGGCGCACCAATTCCTGCACATAGTCGGGGTAAGAGGAAAAATGTTTTTGGTCTGGCATATAGACGGCATCCTTGGCGGTGTCGTAACGGGGTGTGCCGGTACCGTCCTTGCGTATGGGCACGAGGTTTTCCTTGATTTGCGCCACGAAATGGTTGACGGCATTCCGCAACTGCCGTTCTTCCGCTTTAAGATTGCCCCGGTCGTTGATGCCGCCGTGGTTCTCCAATAGGGCACGGTAGGTTTCGGGAATGGAATCGGGCAGCGTGGTCTGGTCCACGTTGAACAGGATGCGTATCTCCCGGTTGCGCACCCCTTTGTATTGTTTCCGCTCTTCCTTGTCCAACTGGAGGTAGTCTTCCCTCGACATCGTGTCGCTCGGGTCGTTGCGGTTGACGTACTTCTCCCATTTGTACCAATGGAACGGCACTCCTTTCTCGCCTTGCAGCACCGCCTCGCCGTGTTTCTTAGCTTCGTTGAACGAGAAATAGCGGGCGGTCTTGTAACCGCCACGGTCGGCGTGCATACCGAGTATGAGGGCGTTGAACGGGCTGACTTCCGGACCTTTCGGGTAAAACCTTGGAGCCGTCCTGCCCGAAGCGTTCAACCAATAGCCGCCGCTGATTGCCGCGCCATTCAATGCGCCAGAAAGCAGTTCCTTCTCCCGTTCCACGGCAGCTTTTTCTTGTGGGCTTTTGTCCTTGCTCATATATCTTCAGTTTAGTTTTACTTGATACCAAATGTCCTTTCCCTGCCTTCTTCCAAGGTCTGTTCCGATGCGCGGTAGTTTTTTTGGGTCATTTGCCTTGTTTCCTCATGCTTGGCCAGCACGGCATTGGCGAGGGTATTTATCGGCAATGCTCCTTCCCGGCAGGCTTCGGCGGCATGGTATGGCAACAGGATGCTGCACGGCACACCGTCGATGTCCATAAAGAGGTTGTCTCCTTGCAGTACGGGATGGGCGAGCCTTGCGTTCAACGGTTCATCGGGATAGGGTTTATACAGCTGTTTGGCCGGTGTTTCTTCTTGCCGGTCAAGAGCCTCCTGTCCGGCCTTGTTAAGCAGGTTCAAGCCGCCCATGCCTATCAGCACCATTTTCAACAAGGGGTTGCGGACGAACATGCCTAGCAAGATGGAGGCAATGGGCTGCAGGCTGTCCTTTACCCCGAATGATTTGGTATGACCGGTGAACAAGCCTATCAGCACATCGGGAAGCATGGAAACAACATAGCCCAGGTTCCTGCCCACACCGCCGATACCGTCTAATCCGAATGTCCTGAGCAGTCCATCCCAACCGTTTTCATTAGAGGGCTGTTGATCTGGTTGTCTAGTTTGTCGGGGCGATTGTGGCATTTGTGGCTCGTCCGATGTCGGTCCTTGACTGTCTGATGTCGATGCTTGCCCGTCCGTAGAAAGGGGGTTCAAGCTGTTTATACCCTTTGGTTCTTCTTGCAAGGCTTGTTGCTCAGCCAAGTATTCTTCCTCATGTCCGGGTGCCACAACCAAGGGCATATTCTTGTAGCGTTCATCGTTGCGTTTGTCTTCAAATATCTCGGGAAACATTGACTGGAGGCTGGGAAAATCCGGTAGGGTATTCTGCTCCATCCAATCCGCCCATACCGGTCTTTCGGTAAGGATGCCCATCGGCTTGGCCAATTGGCTGTTGACCGACAGCACATAGTCGTTCTCGTAGGATAGGATTTTGTTTCCTTGCTTGCGGAAGCCAGTGAACACGTTATCCTCCGCACCGAACACGGCACGGCTGATGCAATCTTCTACGGTGGGCGGTTTCTTTCCGGCATTCTCCTTGCCCTCGATGTACCACTCCACACCGTAGGAAGCGGCTTCCAAGCCCACCGTTCCTGCCAGTGCCGCCCAAGATGCGATGCCGCCGGTAGCCACGGCATCGGCAGCCAATGACACGCCGCGTCCGGCCCACTTTTCCCCGGTGGAGGGGTTATAGGCGGCCTCGCCCCTCGCGTCAATCTCCTGCTGCAAAGGGGAACGCATCAGCGAGTCGGCAAACCCGAACAGGCTCCCCTCCATGCCTTTGCGCAGCACATATTCCACGGAAGACTTGGGCATCCGTTCCTTGACCATGCGGTCAACCATCATCTGCTCCACACGGTAGTCCACGTAGGCGTAGGCAAGGTCGCCGCCCAATTGGGCAGATAGCTTGTCGTACTGCTCCCTGCCAATCTCAGCAACCACTGCCTTGCGCCATTCGGATGCAAGCAGGGTGAGGTCGGACGTGAACTCCTTGTTCCCGGCGATGCGTTCGCGGCACATCTCCACATAGTCCTCGGCGGTCTTGCTGTTCCATTCACCCGTCAGACGAAGGTACTGCAAAGTGGTGTCCGGCATACCCGTGCCCCTGGCGGCAAAGCTGCCCAGCAGCCCCATCGGACTGAGGGCGAATTCGCCGATCTCCTCCGCCTGTTTCTTGCCGATATAGTCCTTCACGCCACGCATGACGGGGGCGAAATGGGTGTCAAAGTAGCTTTGCAGGCAGTATTCCACTTCGGCAAACCGCTCGTTATGTCGTATATCCTTGCTCATGATGTTAGGTGATGTTAAGTTGCTTCATCAGTTGTTCCTTGGTCTGTTCGATGGCGTTGCGGCAGGCTTCCATCTGCTTGGGATAGTATTTCTCCAGCAGGGTGTCCTTGGCTATCTCATCGTGGATGAACCCCACCGCCGTTTGCCGGTTGATTTCCACCGAGGCTTCCCCGTCCTCCTTGTTGTTGAACCAGGCTTTCGTCCACCAGCGCAAACCGGCCCGGTCGGGATAAACGGTGACAAGCCTGGGTATGTCGAAGCTACGCACGTCTATCTCCAGTCCTTCCAACGGGTCGGTGACGCCGATGGCGGCTACCGCTTCGTCAAGTCTTTTTTTTTACCGCTTTCGCCCAACGTGGAGAGGAACACCCCGTGGCGGAACGCCAAGTAGTCCAGGAAATCGCCAATCAGCAGGTTCTGCACCTTGGCGGCGATGGGCATGGAACGTGCTCCGACGCCGAGCGGGTTGGCCAACGAGGGTATCACCTCATAAAAATAGTTGCGGATAGCCGAAAGCGAGAAAATATTGCGTAGCGACTGGACGGTGTGGCCGGATACCTTGTATTGTCCGCCCGCGATGTCCGTAAGGTAGTCGGGATAGAAGCGGAGCATCAGTTGCTCGATTTCCTCCCGGTCATCGTCATAGTCAGTGGGTATCTCCATTTCGAGGGTGTCGAAGTCGGGCATACCGGTATGTCCTTGTTGCTGCATCATCTTCAAATTGCCATAAATCATGGTGAGAAAGTCGATGGGGTTGATTTCTTCTCCGTCATACCGCACCTCCATGTGGAGCAGGTCGCCGCTGATGGCCAACACGCTCCCTGCCTTTACCTTTGCCCCGAACGGAGCCATTGCCCTTGCCAGGTGGGCGTAAGTCACTTCATACTTGCCGTACCGGGTCACTTGGAACAGCCCCTGCCTGGGGGTGCTCCCGATTCCCGTCACCACGCCGTCGGCCACTGCGGCCAGTATGTACCGATGCGTACCGAAATCCACGCCGTGGTGGAAAAACGTCTCGCCGCTCTTAGGATGGGCCTGTTCCCCATAGCCCAAGAGCATCTTCACTTCGCCGTCCCGTTCCTCAAACGGCATACAGTAGCCGCTTGCGGAAACAAGGTTCATTTCTTGTGTATAGTCCATATTCTCGTTATTATCAATTTTCTTTCCGTTTTATCTTCGCATTCCTCCTTGGCGTTCCTGGCCCTCCTGCGGCGTTTGCCCTATGGGATGCGTCTGCTCAATCCGTGAGTGGTTACCGATAAGCATCATGCCCAGCAGCAGGCCGCCTATCTTGCCTAACCAGCCGAAACGGCCAAACACCAACAAGGCGGAAGCTACCAAGCCGAGCATTCCCAAGCCCGACACGTTTCCTTTTCCCAAGTTGGAGAAGAAATTGCCGAACATATCCAAACCGTTCCCACCAGTTAGGTTGCCTAAGAACGTTCCGATACCTCCCCATGTCTGGTTCATGGTGGAAACGCCATCCTTTACGCCTTGCAGGGCTTCACCTGCCTTGTCAACAGCCTGTTCCACACGGTCGGCGGCTTGTCCGGCTATTTCCATCCCTTTGTCCACGTTTTCTTCACCGACCAGCACGTCGGCCACGGTGCGCACTACCGGCTTGTCGTTCACAATGTTCTCCCACGCAAGGTAACCCATGCCGCCTCCGACCACTGCCGTTTTTGTGGCGTGCCCGAATCCTGCAAGGGTACGCTGGGGATGCACCACCGCCCCGCCCATCGAGCGGGTGACGGGGTTGTTGACCAACTTCTTGCCGAAACCCAATATTCTTGACCATCCTGCCATATCCTATAATATTTTGTAGTTGTTTCCATCCGTTTATAAATCTCCGTTTCTTCTCCATCTGCGCATGGCGGCACGGGCGATTTCTGCCTTGTCCGCTTTTTGCGGCCTTGCCCCTTCATCAATGGTCGCCCACACATCGGCCAGCGAGGTGTATTTCACCGCCAAAGTCAGGTGGCGAAGTTTTTTGTTCATCGCTTTCAGCTTCGGCCGGATGCCGAACACCAATTCTATCCGTTGTTTCTCGGTCATCTTGGTGTCGCTCAGGCATACTTGCCGGATGTCGTTCACGATTTCCACGCTGCCCAATATCAGTTCTTGGTAGATGCGGTTGCGGTTCGGGGTGAGTGCCACGGCAATGGCATTCCCTGCATGGCTGCGCAGTTGGTCGTTCAGGCTACCTATGTTTTCTGCCAGTTTGCCTACCTCGTGGTAGAAGCCATATATCTGTGCCGCATAACTGATGATGTCGCGGAAAGAATCGAGGTAGTCGTTGAACTTCCGTTGGATGTCCGTCGTGCCTTCCACTTCCTCCCGTGTCCAGAGATGCCCGGTGGTCTGCATCAGCATCGCCCGTTCCTGTGCCTTCAACTGGTCTTCCGCCTTTTCGGTATAGAGGTACACCATCCCGGCCAGGGTCGGGTCGATTTGCGCCTTTAGCTGCAACGAGCAGACAAACAGCAAGCCCATTATCACGATATGTTTCTTTATCCCTCCCATGCTTCATTCATCATTATTTTTTCTTCATTGAATGATTTTTGCCGCCCTCCTCCATCTGTCTAAGGCAGCATGGGCCACTTCCCCGTTGCTACGGTCTATCATCCCGGCCGTGACGCTGTTCCACACATCAGTCATGGTGTAGTAGCGGATGCTCAGATGCAGCAGGTACAGTTTCTTGCTGAAAGCATCCAGCCTGTCGGACAAAGCCCAGAGGGTTTCGCTCCGTTCTGCACCTGTCAGCATGTTCTGCGGCCCTCCGGTAGCTACGGCATTTCTGAGTAGCGTATAAACCGAAACAAGTTCAGTGGCCGTTTCAATGTAGAGGTTGTTCATGCTCATCGTGGCGACAATGCCTTGCGGATTGTGGGTGATGGCCTTGCGCAGTTTGCCAAGAGTGATGAAAATGCGTACCCCGTCCTCATACAGGGTGGTGGCTGCTTTCAGCGAGGAGGCATAACCTTCCACCGTTTGCAGGTAGTCGCTGTATTTGCGTTCCCATTCGTGGATGCGATTGAACTCGGTGGCGATGGTGTTCTGCAAGACCGCCGTTTTAGTCTGGCCTTCAATCTGGTCTTGTATCTGGCTATTGATAGCCTCGTTGCCTTCTGCCAAGGCCAACCATTCCAAAGGGTTGGTCTGTACGAATTGCGCTTGTACCCGGATGCCGGCGCACAAGGCAAATACGATGGCCCATATCTTAACGGTTCGTGATTTCATAGATTCCCTTTCTTCGTTTGTTCAATTCTACCCGTCCACGGATGACAGTCACCAAATCGTCATTTATCCCCATGCCGATGATGTCAAGCTGTGGCGTGGTGCGGTCGCCTGAATGGACGCTCACGGTTTTCAGCCCGCAAAGTTGTTGCAGCAGATTGCTCCGCTCGGCGAAATCCACTACCCGGTATAGTTCCACGTAATCGCTGCTCCGGGTAATCACCCCATGTTCATATATCAGTTGTTCGTCCGTAATGCGGTAAATCATGCGTTTGAGGTAGATAAAACGGTAAGCCAAGACCAACGACATGGCCACTGACAACCAAAGCAACAATCCCTTGAACGGCATTCCGTCCATCCCGGCACAAGCGTAACCGCACAGGTCGAGCGTCAGCAACGGCAGGTTGTCGATAAAAAACTGCAACGTCCGTGGTCGTAATTGCAGGGTGCCGGGCAGCATGAATGGGGATTGTGAATTAATCTGTGTCATCGCCTGAATCTGGTTTGTTTTTCTTCTGTATTATCTTGTTCCATGCTCTCGTCCATCCGTTTGTCCAAGAGTTGGTCGTTCCAGTCCTTGTAACCCTCGCTGGGAGGACGGTAATCGATATGCTGTTTATCCAAGCGGAGTTCCTTACAGATGGCGTCAAAGTCAAAGGTGGCCACATTCATTTCGTGCCGCCCGTATTTCCCTGTCAAGTTGGTGACAACCAAGGTGCCTTTTTGGGTCGTAAGCGAGTTGAATACCCTCCCGTTCATCTGCAAGGCGAAGTTCACGGCATAAAGCTGTCCTGCGCGGTCGCGGTCGAAACAGAGGTGGTGATTGGCATCGGGTGTCTGCTCCAGCATCCCGGCAAACTGCCGCACGCTCGGGGTACCGCCCGTGGAAACAAACACGGCATTTCCCAAGTCGGCGTATGCCACATTTCCCTTCTTTTCAATTTGGTAGAACGCCATCGCATCGAAGGCGCTCTCAAACCAATACACATCCTTTGCTCCCGACAGCGGTGTGGTATAGCCCACATCGCTGCGGTGCTGCTCAAGCCTGCCTATCCACATCCCCTCGGTGGCGTTACTCCCTGCCGCCATGCCCTTGTAAGCGGTCTTCCCCTCGGCATTGGGGCGGCTGCGTTCTTCCAAACCGACAATATGTTTGCCCGGCCATGCGGGCAGTGACAATGGAAAAGCGAGGTTGGTGAACAACTTGCCGTCCGTCCGATGTCTGGAGGCAAGGAAGAAATGGCCGCAAAAGGCACGTTGGGTGTCGAGGTCTATCCCTCGGTTCTTGAAATAGGGATAGAACTTCTTCTGGCTCTCCCAATCGTCCATGCGGAAGGCTTCCAGGTCGTATTCGTCGATATCAAACGGTTTGCCCTCCTTGCCGGGGTTGAATATCCTTGTTTCACGGATTTCCTGCGGTTCGTTCAACAGGCGGCGGCATACGAGGTTGACCAACCGGTCGGCAGACATCCCCGGAGTGTATTCGGCAAAGAAGTGGGGATGTTCCTTGATGAAGGAGATGACGTTGTAGTTCTTGCGTTCGGGTGGTTGGAAGCAGCAGAAGCCGTTGCCGGTGACGATGAACTTGTCGCCGCGCACCCTGCGCCCGTCGCTGTCAATGCGGACATACGACGGATAACGCAGTCCGTCACGACGGTTCAGCCGATAGCCTGCGTCCACCAGCAATTCCTGTATGCTCAGTCGCCTCTTGTAATCCTCGTAAGTCAGTTCTGCCATGACCAATTCTCAATTCCTCATTCTTCATTCTTCGTTGAATCACATTCCATGCCGCATCTCATGCTGCATTCGTTCCGTGTTCACGGCCGCTTCGTAGTTCCGTGCCGCCACATCCATCGGTGTGTCCACACCAGGTTTGAAGTAGCAGCGTGGGGGTGGAGGGCCGTGCCTTTCTAAGTAGATGTCGGGACATGGGCCACGGCCCAGTTCGCCCATAACGGCCACGCCCGCCAACAAAGCCGCCCCGATTTTCGTTCCCAACGGCACGTTGTCCCTCGATTTCATGTCCACTTCCCCGAATATCTTGGAAAACAGTTTCAAGCGGTGGTAGTCGTCGATGGCCATGAACTTGTCATATTGCTTCTGGGTGATTTCGTGGCTCACGGCCTCTCCGTCAATGACGGCGGTCATACGGTACTTACCCTCAGTCTCGGTGGGCTCTACCCGTATCTCGTCCACCGTCACCTCCCGTCCGTGCCGCCCCTCCCTGTACCAGCCCTTGTCGGGATGGATATAAGCAAGGTCGTTACCGTCCATCACCACCGTACCTTTGGGCAGTTCCCTTTCTTCGGGCACTACGGATAACCCTTCATTGGCATATTGTCCTTGCCCGCCTTGCAATCCCTGCATTCCTTGCTCCAGTTGCTCCGCTTGGGCAAGCTGGCGGTTCAGGTCTTCCATGACAGCCGGATGCAGTTCGATGGCAATCATTTTGTCGCTGTTCAGCATATCCATCGTGATGGGAACGGAAAAGTCCTCTTTGATGATGCCGTTGATGATTTCCAGCCGCTTTTCCACCGGCATTTCCTGCGCGGAATTGTGGGTCAATGCAGCCAGTTCCTCCTCTTTCAAGTCATATTGCAGGTCTGCGGGAATGGAGGCGGATTGTATGGTCAGCGTCTTGCGTTCGGGGTCGATAAGTATGCCGTGGCTTGCCAGGCATTCCTGCCATTTCTCGTTGGTGAAATAGACGGGTGAGGTAATGAGTGTGTGATAAGGTTTGGCCGGTTCGGTGGGACGTGGCCTCGGTTGCAAGGGTGTGATGACCGTTTCCAGTTCCTCCAACACATCCTGCCCGGCCACCGTAGCGGTGGGATGCCCCTTGTAGTAGAAGCCATAACCGCCGCTCTGCAACTCTCCGGGTTTCATGCGTCCGTCAGGCCGGTTGGGCACTATCGGTGCGCCGGGATAGTAAAGGTTACCGCCGATGCGTCGCAGGTGGAAGCCGTCCTGTTGGCGGGGTGTCCAGCCGAGGAAGCAGGCTCCCCAAGGGTGGCGCAAAGGAAATGGGTGTCCAAGCCGCCCGTATTCGCCCGCACCGATGCGGTAGCCGTGCAGCCCCATGGCCACTCGTCCGTTGGCGTTCCGTGCGTGTACGAAATCCCTGGGCAGGTCGAAATCTGCCGCTACGATGCTGGCGAAGGTGTTGTAGCACCTTCGGTTTGCGTAGTTCGTGCCCCAGTCGGTCAGTGCCTGCAACTGCTTTTCGGTAATGGGATAGGAAAGCAACGGGGAGTCATGCCCCTGCACAAGCAGGACAAAGCCTTCGCTACTTCCCGCTATATGTCCTCTCATGCCGTTGCGGGCCAACAGGTTTTGCATCTCCGGCGGCAGTTCCAAGGGGCGGGGGTTGGTATTCTTTCGTATGCTCATCTCAGGTTGTTCTAATGCCGTTATATGGTAATCAGGCATCGCCGCTGGCGAGTGCCGTTTCTATCTCCTCCTGCTTCATGTCGAGGAAGCGCAAGGCGGTGTCGTCGTCCATCGGCAGGTCGCGCAGGCGGCAGTACTTTTCGTATTCCGTCCTCCATTCCCTCGAATGGTGCCATACATAGTCTTTCCAACCATATTCACCGCTTTGCACTTTTTCCACAAGGGTTTCTTCCGGGTAGTATTCTTCTTTTGACATGATGCCTTATAGTTTGGGAGTGTTGGCGTTCTGCATCCTGAGCTGGCTGCTACGCTTCAACTCGTTCCACATTTCCTCGGTATAGTCGTCCTCGTGCACATAGTCGAGACCGCCCTCGCCGTCTGCGACCCAGCAGCCGAAACAGCCGAAGTTGTACTTGTCCCATTCGCGTTTCGCTTCCTGCTCCCATTGCACACTGTCACCCGCGCACACCAACAGACCCGTAGGCTCGTTCAGGTCGATGCCGATGGTCATCAGTTCATCGCCTTCCGCCACGGTCAGCGATTCACCTACCCGCAGGCAGTTGATCTCCGCATGGGAAAGGTGGAACTCGTCGGCTATGATTTGCAGGTTGCGCCCAATGACGGGTGTGGGTACGGAGAGGATTTGCCTCGTGCCGGAATCTATCTGGTGGAACGCCTGCACGGGGTTGTCACTGTCGCCTTGCATCGGTGCAATGACCGCCTTTCCTTCCAGGAGGCGTTGTTTCTGCTCTTCGCTGAACCGCTCCAAGCGGCTCTCCACCAGCACGGGATAAAACAGCACATCGGTGGTGCCGTCCTCACGCCGTACCAATGAAAAGCGTGTTCGGGCATGGATGGTGTTGCCTTCCGAATCGTCCATAGAAATAGGCAGAATGGGTGAACGGCGGCCTGAATGGATGGCTTGCAGCACATCCACCGGCAGGTCGCCGATCATTTCTCTGGTCAGCCCGAATTGTTCGAGGATGCCGTAGGGCACTTCCTCTTCTGAGAATTTGTATCTGTTCATTCGTCCGAAATTTATTTGTTCTCGGACAAATGTAAGACGGCTGCAAGCGGCAAAAGAAAGTGCAAGAAGAAATCTGCCCGGATTTAGGCTTAATTATGTTGGCAACCGAAAATCATACTGTCAATCATACTTCAAACGAAGAATGGGGCTTCCCAAAGCACGTTCATGCCGGGAAGCCCCATTCGGGTATAAGTCGTTAGGTTTATAGGCGCAATTAGGGCTTATCAGCCTTGGTCGCGACATACATTTGATTCCTGCTGGTTGGGTTGTCGGGTTCTGTCATTGACAGCAGGCCTTCAGTTATCATAGGCGTTATATATACTTCCATCAGATTTTTCTTGTCTGCCAAGCCAAGCATGGCTAATATCTCGGAAGAGGTTCTTGGCTCAGAGCAAAAATCCATTATCTGTTGCAGCCTCTGTTCTTTCTTGTCAGACTTTCTTATAGGGTTTTCTTGTGGGGTTTTCTTATGGGGTTTTCTTACGGGGTTTTCTTGTGGGGTTTTCCCAATTGGCAATTTCAACACCACATAATCGGGCTGCACTTCTTCGGTCAACTTAGGCTCATCCCAACCCAATTCTTTCCATCCGGCCAATATCTTGTCCACGCCGCTTCCGGCTTTCTCTGCCTTGCCCAACAACATGAACATCTTTTGCAAGGTCGGGTTGCGGCAGATGCTTCTTCCTCCCTTAAAGTATTGTTGTTTCGACACTAACATCATGCCGGGGTTGGAAAAAGTCAGTTCCGTTTCTGTCCGGCGTACTACAATATTGCCAGTCGCATTCAAGTCTTGATGCACTATACAGTTGATAAGTGCCTCACGAACAGCATCATGGGAGGCGGTTTCCTCTTGTCTTTCATCGCCTACCAACTTGAATGGTTTGGGCAGGGCTTGGATAAGTTTATTGTACACACGCACATAGAACTGGAAGAGGTTGGCTTCCCAGGTACCATCGGGATAGATTCGGTCAGTCCAACGTACCCGGACATCATCAGTGAACAACCGTTCCTGGTAATCCACAAAGTAATAAGGCTCTCCGGCCGGATTGGTTATCATGTCGGATTGGCCGAACATCAGAAGCCCTGCACGGGTAATGCCGCTTTCACCTGTTGCCACGTTGCTTGAGTAGGCACCGATTTTCTCCATGAATTGCAGGTCGTCCGTGAGTTTTGCCCAAGGATGGGTGGGGTGCAGGCTTGTAAACAATTGACGGTATTGGTGTAGTGACGGTAGGTCGATGGCATTTTCTATGGTAAACCCTTTTCGTATGATGGCATCTTGCGGATGACTTTCATGTTCTGCATCGGCAAACATCCGCCTCACTTCCGCATCCGTACACAGGTAATCGCCCTCATGGTTCCTGCGATAGGTATTGCCTATGGGGTTAGTCGTGAGGTACACGGGGCGCATATTGTATTCAGCCCGGGGAATGTGGCAAACGAGTAAATAGACCCCGTTGATTTCCTTGACTTCCACATCCTGTTCATGAGGCAGGCAAACGCTTACCTTTCCACGGTTATGGGCGTTGTCCCAGAAGTTCTTCTTGTATTTGAGTGCCGTTTCTTCGGAAAGGCCGTCGAACAAAAACTTTCCGTCTTTTTCTTGTACACCTAATATGATGGTACCTCCATTGGTATTGGCAAATGCCGAGTAGCTTTCCCAAAAGCTGCCGGGAAAGCCACCAAGGGCGGATTTGAACTCCACTTCGGCCGATTCACCTTTTTGTACCAAAGCATATAATTCTCTTCTGATGTCTGTCATACGATTCTTGCTATGTTGCAACTGTATTATCATCGGTTGCTTGATTGATACGACCTCACTTTGGTGATGCAGTTGCTTCTTACAGTTTGCAAATATAATGTTTTTTACGGTGTAACTTCCAAGTTAAGAGAGATTTCTCCATTTTTTCAGGCATCCGTTGTATAATCGTTGCGAAGTCTGATTGACAGGTCTGATTCCCTATAAAATCTTATAATATAGCCATTCCCACTACCGTCTTTCCGCTTTTACGCAAGCCACATATTACTTTTGTGCCATGAAAAAGTCATGTCTACTATTCACCTTATCTTCTTGTTTCCTCTCCGTACAAGCGCAGTTCCACACCATCGCTTACAACAAACCGCTGTATAACGTGGAAGAAGTTGCGGAGCCAAAGGAAACAAAAAGCCTCCCCGAAGCCGGTGAGGCCGATAATCTTGTTTCTCAACCATCGATGGCAGGGAAACATTTAGACGAAATGCACAGCCGATGGATTGGCTGTTATATGAGTGTTTCTTATCCTTTGAAGGAAATCATGGTCACTTCACCTTACGGACGACGCAAAGACCCTCTCACTGGCAAGCGGAGCAACCACAACGGCTTGGACTTGCGGGCAAGGAATGAAGAAGTCTATGCCATGATGCCGGGTGAGGTGGTTAAGGTGTCATCCGACAAGCGTTCGGGTAACTACGTCTCCATCCGTCACGGCAACTATACCGTCAGTTATTGCCACCTGTCGAAAGCATTGGTGAAGAAAGGCGCACAAGTTTTACCCTGTGAGGTGGTGGCCATCAGTGGTAACACAGGCCGTAGCACAGCACCTCACTTGCATATCACTGCCAAGTACGGCAAGAAGCACATCGACCCGGCCATCCTGCTCCAGTTCGTTAAGGAAACCCGTGAAGAAGCGTTGGCACATTTGGTCGCCGACAACTAAACTTACTTCCCATTCCCTTTCAGGAACTGCTCGTAGTCATATTCATTCATTGTCGGCTTGTAGGTCTTACCCGACAAGAACATCTTCGCTATCAGTATAGGCCAAAAGATGGGGATTGCCCAAAGGATGGCTTTGTTCCAGTTTATACCTCCATCACCATTCCGCTTGTACCGCTTCGGATGCCGCTCTTGATACTTGGCTATCGGTATCAAGATGTAACGCCACGCCAAGATGATTGCACCCACCCAGAACCAGTCCAATATGAGCCAACAGAACAGCACGGCCAACCACAAGGCAGTGATTTCTGCCGAACAAGCCTTTCGTAGTATCTTCCCACAGAATCTAAGCAGGAAATATCCTAGTATAATCAATATAACATATCCCATAATAATTTGAATTTCAGAATACTAATATACAAAATCCTTATGAACTACGCAAATAGTTGGACGCTTTTTTAGGGTTATTTCCTCATTTTTATACCGGGTAAAGTACGAGGAAAGCCCTTACTCCCAGCTAAAAGGGAGAAGGGCTTTCCGTATGTTATGGTACGACAGATTTATTCCACGGTGACTGATTTCGCCAAGTTCCTCGGCTGGTCCACATCTTTCCCTTTGAGTACGGCGATGTGGTATGCCAGCAGTTGTAAGGGTACGGAAGCCACAATTGGAGTAAGGCATTCCGGCACGTCGGGGATTTCAAGGCAATAGTCGGCCAATTGTTTGATGGAAGCATCGCCTTTGGTGGCTATGGCGATTACCGAGCCTCCCCGCGATTTCACTTGTTGGATGTTGCTCACAATCTTGTCATGCAAAGAGTCATCGGGAGCTATGACTACCGTGGGCATTTCTTGGTCAATCAAGGCGATGGGGCCATGTTTCATTTCGGCGGCGGGATAACCCTCTGCATGTACATAGGAGATTTCTTTCAGTTTCAATGCTCCCTCCAAGGCGGTGGGATAGTTGTAGCCACGCCCTAAATACAGAAAATTACGGGCGTAGGTGAAAGTCTTGGACAACTCATGAATGGCAGGGGCAAGCTCCAATACTTGTTTGATGGTTTCCGGCATGGCCAGCATGGCCTGTGTAATCTCCCTGACTCGTTCCTTCTGTACCGTTCCCCGTACCTGTCCCATGCAAAGGGCAAGCAGCGTCAACACTGTCACTTGTCCGGTAAATGCCTTGGTGGATGCCACGCCGATTTCCGGCCCCACATGGATATAAGTGCCCGAATCGGTATTCCGGGGAATGGATGCGCCTACCACATTACAGATGCCATAGACGAATGCGCCTTTGCTTTTGGCTAACTGGATAGCCGCCAAGGTGTCGGCAGTTTCTCCCGACTGTGAAACGGCTACCACGATATCCTTGTCAGAGATTTGCGGACAACCATAGCGGAACTCGGAAGCGTATTCCACTTCAACAGGCAGACTGCACAATTCTTGGATGATGCGTTTGCCTATCAAGGCGGCGTGCCAGGAGGTACCGCAAGCCACAATGACCATGCGGCGGGCGTTGAGAAACTTCTCCCGATTGTCCAACACGCCCGACAACACGACTTGTTCTCCGTCTGCGGTTATCCTCCCCCGTATGCAGTCACGCAATGTATGGGGTTGCTCGAAGATTTCTTTCTGCATGAATGTGTCGTAGCCACCTTTCTCCAATTGTTCAACGCTTAGCTTCAAGGTCTGGATGTTGAGTTTGGAGGGTTTGCCGTCTTCAATGGATTGTATTTTCAGACCGGACGGTCGCCGGATTTCTGCAATCTCGTTGTCTTTCAGATAGATTACCTTGTCCGTATATCCCACGATGGGTGTCGCGTCCGAAGCGATGAACATCTCGTCTTTGCCCATACCGATGACTAACGGGCTGCTCTTCCTGGCTGCTATCAGCAGGTCGGGATTCCCTTTCTCCACCACGGCAATAGCGTATGCGCCTTCCACTTGTTTCAATGCTTCGGTCACCGCGTCGGGCAGTTCGCAATGATTGCTTGTTTTGATATAGTCGATTAGCTGCACGAGTACCTCTGTGTCTGTTTCGCTGCGGAATGTGTAACTATGCTGCATCAGGGCTTTTTTCAAGACGGCATAGTTTTCAATCGTGCCGTTATGTACTAAGGCGATATTGCCGCTCTGCGCCACTTGTGGGTGGGCGTTCACGTCACTGGGCTCACCATGTGTGGCCCAACGGGTGTGGGCTATACCGATGCTACCGGTTAAATCATACCCCTTTGTTTTCGCTTCCAAATCAGCGACTTTGCCTTTCGACTTATATACTTGTAGGCTCCCGTTATCTTTCACCAAGGCTACACCTGCACTATCATAGCCCCGGTATTCCAAACGGTGAAGTCCTTGCACCAGTACATCGTATGCCTTACGGTGCCCTATATATCCTACAATTCCACACATATCCTGTTGCTTCTGATTTGATATAATAGTTTGAATAATCTTATAGTTTCGTCACGTTTTGCTTTTTCTAAAGAGGTAAACAATTACGGCATTCCGTTTTTTCGCGCAGTCCACATTACTATTTACAACGGTATCATACCCTTCTTCTTTCGCCCATTGTTTCAATATTTCAGCAATCTTCGCATGGGAGCATATCCATGCATGAACCTGATTGTCCATTGGCTCATAATCATGCAAACGATGCCATTCCATTTGAATGTCGAGATCGTTGGTCGTTCCACAGAAGAAAATGCTTTTCCCTTGACCATTGCACAGCGAAATATAGACCTCGTTCATCTGTTTCCTGATTTCATCCAATGGCAGATATGACGCATCAGTATAGGTGTAGCGACATTGCAAAGCTGCCCTAACATGGATTTGCAACGAACGATATCGATTGCCATACTTTTCTATGATGTTCCATGCTTCATGAAGTATGGCAAGGTCATTCCCTGTATGCCCGAGCTTTCGATATATATTTGCATCGCTATATACTTCAAGGTTGAATTTGGCAATCTGGTGACGGTTTTCTTCATATCCGACTACTTGTGTTATGCTTTCATCGTTTAAATCGATGTCTGCCATAAGAGTATTATCCCACGAAACAGGAGAAAGGTACAAGATCCTTACCTTATTTCCATCAGGATGTTGCCAAAAAGAAATAGTTTTTTCCATAATGTTTAAAATGAACAAGCACCTGAAGCAGAAAAAACAATCCTGCCAGATGCTTGCTCTCCAAATTCATAATAGGATGCTATGAATTTTTCTTTTTCACAGGGTGATTATCCATTTGTACCTCCGTTATGAGTTCGGTTATAGGAAGTTGTCACCACAGCGATGTCACCATATTGTCTTCCACTGACTGATCGATTCAATGCGGAAACAGTAAGTGTGGTTACTTGCTGGGTTCCTGTCACGTGCAGAGCTGTACCGACAGGCAAAGTCACATTGATAGGATAACTCCCAGTAGCAGTAGTGACACCTGCACCGGCTATGCGGGCTAATATCTCAATCAGGTAAGCGGTTATCTTGCTTGTACCTGACGAAGTGATTTCCGTTCCGATGTGGTAGGTAAACGAAGCCGAACCTACCGTCATCTCTGCTGAACCATACAAGTTGTCCCACAAATCTTGTTCAAAGGCAAGAGGTGTTGTGGTAGAGGAAGAGGTCACTTCAGCACCAAAGAGCAACGTATAGGAAGTGAATTGGTCAGCAAACACAATCACTTGTCCGCCTTCCACCGTATATTCGGCATCGACCCATTGTCCATCCACGTATTTCTGTGCCGTGATGGATTGTGCCACTTCCGAATCCACATCGTATGCTAATTCAATCGGGCTGGAAAGCGTGGCATTCGCATCGGTACAAGCCACGTTGGTTCCTATCAGCATGACACTTTCTGTAGCTCGGGTAGTAGCACGGGTATTTGCCTCGGCTTCTTCCAATGTATAAAGTGGAGTAACCACAATGGAACTTCCTGCAGGCAACTCAGCCGTCTCTGGCACAGTAACCGCTACTGTAACGGCTCCTTCGTCATTGCCTTCGATGGTTTCTGAAGTCACGTTGGCTTCCGTATCGCCATTGGCTGCAATTTCGATGGTCGTGCCTTCATTAGGCAGGGAAACATTCCATACTACATTCGCTCCATTTCCGCTTTCTGTAACAGTCACAGTCGTTTCTTTGGTCTGTTTGCCCGTAGCAGAAGCCGTCAGTGTATAACTCCCGGTTGCTACGTCCTCAAAGACGAACGTGCCATCTGCATGGGTTTGTGTTGATGTGCCGTTCATACTTACGGTAGCGGAAAGTCCATTACCATCCATGCTGGTAACACGGCCACTAATACTATGCGACACGGCTACGGTAGGCGGTGTCACATTGCTGTAGTCAGGGTCATCATCGCTGCACCCGATAAAACTCGTGGCCAAAGCCACACCAAGGAATGTGAACATTCCCAACTTAGCTAATCTTTTCATTTTTTTGAAGATTTAATTAAACATATTGGTCTTATACACAACTTGACTTACCTGTTTATGGTTAGATCCGTCTGTTTTTCAATTTGCATTTTTTTTGCCTAACAAATTTATTTTGAAGCAAAGCCCACCTGTAAAGTATTGACCGTTTTGCAGACTGGCCTGCAAGAAAAAATACCGCCACAACAGGTAGTCTACTCCGATATTAATGTCATTTCCCGTATATTCTACCACAGCTCGCAAGTTCTTGGCAAAGGCAGGACGGTAGGTGATGCCACCAGCTATGCCCCTCCATTTCACATTGAAGTCTGACCTGTAATAACGGTAGGCAAGGTGTACGCCAAGTTCATGCCGTTTCCAAGCAAAATGCTTGGTGGCTGCTATGTAGAAGTTCTGAAAATAAGCAAAATCTCCATTGGGATCTTCCATCGTACGCCCCGGATCTTGCGCTCCGATGGCAATTGCCGGCCACCATTTTCCTTCTTTTAATGGACGGACTTTTACGGCAGAGTAACGGTCTTTTCTACTAAACCCAACTTCTCCATATTGATCTATACCCTTATATAATGTACAAACATAGGCTAATTCTAACCAAGAAAAAGGGGTGATAGCCAAGAAATGGTTAGTTGTGTTATGTTTATGTCCATACTGATAAAAGAGATTGCTGGGCAGGAATTCTTGGTTTAGAAAAAAAACACCCGCACGGGCTTCTCCTTCCGTTGCCATCTCCGCCGTCGGCACATGAATCATCCCCGTAATGCCTGAGTATTCTTGTGCTTGCATGACATTCCAATAGACACAACACAGTAGGCAGAATAAAAACTTTTTCATTTCCGCCTCCTTTCATCAAAGTCCGGCTTCATAGTATTGCTACCCCATTGCAGAGCCGTGCGGTCAAACCAACCTTCGCGTTCGTTTTCTTCCGGATCAGTCGTATACATCTTGTTGGCGTAGGCATCGCCCTGTATGCTGTAAGTCAAACGGAAGTTGCTGGCGGGACGGAAATTGACAGTTCGTCGTTTCCGTTTGTAGGGAGGAATCATCATCACAACTTTGAACCCAGCGTTCTTGCCCCCTTCATTGCTGTATTCTCCATACACTCCAACGGTACAATGGTTGAAGTGCCGCATCGCTTCCACGATGACTCCATAATCCTCGTAAATAAAGCGTCCTCCTCTGGCGCGAAACTGGGTGTTCCATCGGTTCAAGTACACATCTGCCCCGGCTAAAGCGGTCAGACGTTGGGGAGTGCTTGCTTCCCAGTTTAAAGCCATCGAACAATACCCGGTCAATCCGGCCTGTGCTTCCAATGCAAGCCAATTGTTCACCACATACATTCCTTTCAAGTCCAACCCATAGCGTTCTCTTCCAAACAATCCGCCACTCGCTTTCAGATGCCACTTCCCATTCCAATGTGCTTCTTTCGACAAGACTGCCATGTTCAGTCTTATTTTTTTGTATCGTTCTCCATATTGGTTTACTATGGGTATGAATCCCTGTGCGGCTGCTTGCCAGCCTTTGCCCATGTTCCATTTCACACCCGGAGTAAGATTGATTAAGAGATCATACACTCGTCCGTTGTTAAGTAAGTCACGATAATTAAAATCCACCCCAACGAAAATGTCCACTTGTCCGGTTGGTATACATGGTTGTGCCTGCACTATTTTTCCATAAAATAAGAATAAAGCGAGGAAAACAATTATCCGTTTTTTCTGTTTTAATTCTTTAACTAAATTCATAGCCAATCGTAATCATTGCCTATCATTTGTTTGGCAATACATATCAACATATTTCTTATCGTCTCGCCCACAGGGTATTTTACACCAACAAGTGATTTTCTATCTCAATCTTTAAGTATACAAGGATAAGCTGTAGCTAAAAGAGGGATTTTGATGGGATCCCTCAAACCCATTGGAAGATTAGATTCTCTAAATCTCAAATAGCTCGTCCTATTCGCGCTTGCTCTTCAAGTTTTCGTATAAATCATATACTGCCAACTCTGCGGTGAACCGCTCTGTTTCGTCCTATGAAGCGTAGGACGAATAGACATTATAAAACATCTATACAGAGGCAAGGGTAAGTAGTATGGCTACTGTCCATTTTGACAGCCTCGTCTTCCAACGTGAGAGGCTGTCCTAAATACCAAAAATATTACTCATTTTACATGAAAATTTAAGTTAGTAAAAAGGTTTATCTCTCCCGGCAATTACCTACTCTCCCACATTCAGCAGTACCATCGGCGCAAGCAGTCTTCACTTCTCTGTTCGGAATGGGAAGAGGTGTTTCCCCGCCGCTATAATCACCTTTATATCTTATCTTTCCGCCCGCATTGGATTATGTAGAAAATCATCGTAAGCCAACCGAATACCGTCTTCCAGTTCCGTCTTATATGTCCAGCCCAAGGCAGTAGCTTTTGACACATCGAGCAGCTTACGCGGTGTGCCGTTCGGGCGGGAGGTATCCCACCGGATTTCCCCGTTATAACCCACGACCTTTGCCACAAGCTCAGTTAAGGCTTTAATGGTTAGTTCCTTGCCTGTACCCGCATTGACAGTTTCGTTGCCGCTATAATGATTCATTAGGAACACGCACAGATTGGCAAGGTCATCCACATACAAGAACTCTCGCAGTGGTGAGCCATCGCCCCAGCAAGTCACATACGGTAATCCTTGTTCTTTGGCTTCATGGAAACGGCGTATCAACGCCGGAAGCACATGGCTGTGCTCCGGATGGTAATTGTCATTGGGACCGTAAAGGTTAGTCGGCATTACGCTGATGTAGTCAGTACCATACTGGCGGTTCAAGAACTCGCAATACTTCAGCCCCGAAATCTTGGCGAGAGCGTATGCCTCATTGGTCTTCTCCAAAGCTCCCGTCAGCAGGCAGTCTTCCTTCATGGGCTGCGGTGCCATACGTGGATAAATGCAGGACGAACCGAGGAACTCCAGTTTCTTGCATCCGTTTTTCCAAGCGGAATGGATGACGTTCATTTCCAGTATCATGTTCTCGTACATAAAATCCGCCAATGCCGATTCGTTGGCTACAATGCCGCCTACCTTGGCGGCTGCAAGGAATACATACTCCGGTTGTTCTTCGGAAAAGAACTTCTCCACGGCTTCCTGACGAGTTAGGTCCAGTTCCTTATGGGTACGAGTAATGATATGCATATATCCTTGCCGTTCCAATTCGCGCACGATGGCCGAGCCTACCATACCCCGATGTCCGGCCACATAGATTTTTGCATCCTTCTCCATCATTTTACGATTCCTTTCTCCAAATATTCAGCGAGGTTGGTGCGTACACGTTCCCCGGCTCGTTCTACGGCCACCTTAGCCATGTCCGCATCCACCATCAGTTTTACCAGTTGTTCAAACGAGGTCTTTTGTGGGTTCCAGCCCAATTCACGCTTGGCTTTCGAAGGGTCACCCCAAAGATTCACCACATCGGTGGGACGGTAGAAGTCGGGCGACACTTCCACCAATACCTTTCCGGTCTTCGTATCGATGCCTTTTTCATTCTCGCCTTCGCCTTCAAAACGCAGTTCGATGCCTACATGATGAAAGGCTAGTTGACAGAACTCACGCACGGAATGTTGTTCGCCTGTGGCGATTACGAAATCTTCCGGCTTGTTATTCTGAAGGATCAGCCACATGCACTCCACATAATCTTTGGCATAGCCCCAGTCTCTGAGTGATGAAAGGTTGCCTAAATACAGCTTGTCTTGCTTACCTTGGGCAATACGCGCAGCGGCCAAAGTAATCTTACGAGTCACGAATGTTTCACCACGACGTTCACTTTCGTGATTGAACAAGATGCCGGAGCAGCAAAACATATTGTATGCCTCACGATATTCTTTCACAATCCAATACCCGTAGAGTTTGGCCACGGCGTAGGGACTGTACGGGTGGAACGGCGTATTTTCATTCTGTGGAACTTCTTCAACTTTACCATAAAGTTCAGATGTGGATGCTTGATAAATACGGCATGTATCTATTAAGTCACATTGCCGTACAGCTTCCAAAATACGAAGTACACCCGTAGCATCAACATCAGCCGTAAATTCTGGAGAATCAAAAGATACCTGTACATGACTCTGTGCGGCCAAATTGTAAATCTCATTGGGCTTTACTTTCTTCACGACTTGCAGGATGCTCATTGAATCTCCCAAGTCTGCATAGTGCAGGTGGAAATTCGGATGTCCTTCCAAATGTGCGATACGTTCGCGGTAATCCACAGATGAACGACGTATCGTGCCGTGTACGTCGTAACCTTTCTCTAATAAAAATTCAGCCAAGAACGAACCGTCCTGGCCGGTTATTCCTGTAATAAGTGCTGTATTCATTCTTTGCAACATATTAATGAATTTGATTGAAACAGTTTAAAGCATTAGAAGTTGTGTTCGTCAAAGAGTTTTATCTAGTATTTCATATTTGGAATGTTGGCTTTTAAATTCCGGAACAATCGCCTTCATTTGTCCAACGATGTGCATATCATCATCATGCCTGCTATGCTGGATTAAATCGTCAATCTCTAAACGAATGGAGTCATAATCATATTCGCGAACTTTGGCAATCTTTATCTTAGGATGGAAAGTGGGCAAGGTCGTTTCTTTTTCATTCAAAACTTCTTCATACAATTTTTCTCCGTCACGAAGTCCAGTAATTTTGATTTCGATGTTTTTGGCATGACTTAGCAGGATCATCCGCTTGGCCAAGTCTATGATTTTTACGGGTTCTCCCATGTCAAAAACAAAAATTTCTCCTCCATGCCCCATTGTTCCTGCCTCAAGGACAAGTTTACAAGCTTCAGGTATAAGCATGAAATAACGTATAATATCCGGATGGGTGACGGTAACTGGTCCCCCGTTCTTTATTTGTTCTTTGAATAGGGGTATTACCGAACCATTGGAACCCAAGACATTTCCAAACCGTGTTGTGACAAACTGGGTTACACCTTTCACTTTTCCCTCTTTGATGGCTTTATCCAGACTTTGAACATATATCTCACAGATTCGTTTGGAACAACCCATTACATTGGTAGGATTGACAGCTTTATCTGTGGAAATCATCACAAACTTCTTGACACCATACTTGACGGATAAATCCGCAATAATTTGCGTACCTAACACATTGTTGATGATGCTTTCACTGGGATTGTCTTCCATCATGGGAACATGTTTGTATGCAGCTGCATGAAACACATAGTCAGGCTTATGGGCTAAGAATATTTCTTCCATTCTCGCTTGATTGGCAATGTCGGCAACGAGCGTGTATGATTGGGTGTTAGGAAAATCATGCGCCATCATTAACCGTATGTCATGAAGTGGGGTTTCCGCTTGATCCACCAACACCAGTTTGGCCGGACTGTAAAGAGCCACTTGTCGGACAATCTCACCTCCAATACTTCCTGCAGCACCGGTAATCAGAATAATTTTATTTTGAAGTTGTTTGCCTATAGCATCCATATCAACTTCAATTTTCTCGCGTGGCAGCAAATCTTCTATTTCTACTTCTTTCAGTTGCGTATGGTTGATGTCGCTTTTCCCATCCCATTCTTGCACATCTGGAACCATGAATATTTTTATATCATTTTCAATTAAGCGATTAACAAATTCTGTGTTATTCCGGATAGATTCACTCTTCAAGGGGGAAACAAATAAGTGTCTCACATGATGCTTCTTCATCGTATCTATCAGTTTGTCATTATTTGCATACACTTCTACTCCCATTAACCGTCTATGTTGAATGTCTGTTATATCTGAAACAAATCCAGATAATACATACTTGGCAGGATCTTGATTCCGAATGCTTTTCGCAATGCTTATGCCACCTTGTTTTACACCATAGATAAATATGGGTTTTGCTTGTTTCAGCTGATACGTCGTATCATATAAATACTTTACCAGAACCCTCATGGCACACATCAAAAGGAGGATTAAAAGAGCCGAGAAGATTATGTCCCTCAGACGGATTTCAACCAATATTTCATTGAGTCCGAACAAACGGGCTATGATGATCAGTGCGAAGCCGGTAATGACGGCAAAACCTACACGCTGCAAATCTACAAAAGAAGAAAACCGGATAACACCTGAGTAAGTATGGAATAATCTAAACCCAACAATATAGCAGGCAATATAAATCAATAATGTACCGGTCAAAGGCCAAAATTGTTGCAAAGTCATTAAAATGCCATTGTTGATTGCATAAACCAACAGGCAAGATAAATAAACCGTTGCGCAATCAAGCAAAAAGATACACCATACAGGTAGAGCATTTTTGGAAAAATACCACCTAAACAGTTCTTTCATTTGATTCATAAATCATATAACTTAGAATGTTTCGTTATAAGCTTAATTCATTGAAGCTTTTACTAATTCTTGTACAACTCTGACGTATTTTGAAGTGCCTATTTCGCGAGTCAAATTATCCATAACAAATTTTCTCCCATTCATACCCAATTGACTACATTGCTCCTTATCGCCATATAATGACAAAATGGCTTTCTTGAAACTTTCTTTGTCCCCTGCCGCCGTGAAGCATCCGCAATGATATTTCTCTATGATTTCTTTCAACTCGTTTTCATCGAAACTGGCAAGTACAGGACGGGATGCCGACATAATGCTCCAAGTCTTACTCGGTACACTGTTTTCTCCTACTCCCGGTTTGGAAATAACAAGCCCCACATTTCCCAAGCTGAATACGTGAGAAATTTCTTCGTATGGCTGAAAAGGTAGTAGGGTTACATTTTTAATGTCACGTTTAGATATTATACTCTCCAACTCTTCTTTGTAAGCACCGTTTCCTATCAGCACGAAATGAATGTCTTTTTCGGTTTCCAGTTCTTTGGCAACATCCATCAGCATATCCATATTTTGTGTGAGACCAATATTGCCACAATAAGTCACATAGAATTTGTTTCTATCCAATCCATAACGGTCGAACAATATGTTATCCTCCCGCTTCACTTCCTTCACCGCTTGCTCGTCCACCCAGTTGTAGATGACCTCAATCTTCTCTTCAGGCACTCCTTTGGCCATAATGTTCCGTTTGAAGTCCTCCGAAATAACAATGATTTTGTCGGCATTGCGATAGGTGAAATTCTCAATTACCCTGCCGATTTTCCATAACAAACTTCCTTTTTGGGTAAGTCCAGTACTGACCAAAGAGTCTGGAAAAATGTCTTGCAGGTTATAAACCAATGGCATCTTCCTAAATTTCTTCACTAATGCGGCCATAGCCCCTTGAATGGGAGGAGTACTCGAAATGAACATGATATTGCATTGGCGAGCCTCAGATGAAAATAAAGCAAAAGTGAATTGTTTTAGACAAGATAACGTGTAACGTGCCGCTCTTACTATTGAATTCTTTTTTTCTTGGAATAATGAAAAACGGCGAACTGTCATTTTCCCATCATACATTAGTTCGTGTTTCCGTTTGCCATACTCTTTCTTTATCTTATTAGTAATTCCCCGCGTCGGCACCGGTGTGTAAACAAGCATATCAAATCCAGCTTCAGCAAAAGCTCGATTACGATTTTCAGCAAGGTATGAACTGGCTGCTTGTTCCGGGTAAAAATAAGAAGCGAGAAGTAATATTTTTGTAGGTGCCATTATTCTGCAACTCTTAAGAAGTGAGCTGGATTTCCGACCCAGATTTCATTGTCAGGGACATTCTTTGTTAGCACACTTCCCATACCTACTACACTAAACTGTCCTATAGTTTTATATTCCAATACTGTAGCATTTAACCCGACATTGGATCCTTTCCCCATTTTAATGTATGCACCCACAACTGCCTGTGATGCGATATGAGAGAATTCCCCGGTTGTTGTGTTATGCCCCACAGTGGCCCCTGTCATAATTAACGTGTTTAAAGATATATGTGCAGCTGATGAAATCATAACATACGGCATGATTACTGCGCCAGGATCAATCTGGACATTTCTAGCGACATAAGCTGTGGGGTGAACAAATGTGGCAAGCATTTCCGGCTTCAGCCCCAATTCTTCAAACAATTGAATCATTCGACGTTCGCCTCCGATGCGGTGTAAACTATATATAAACTTGTAGCCACGATTGTAGAACTCTTTGATACTTTCGGAAGTGTGGATGCCAAGCGAAGGCGTACCATCCAGCATCGTTCCGGCCTCAGCCCGGTCATTTAAAAAACCTTCTACTGAAATCTCATTATATCCTCTTTGGTTGGCATCTTTAATTGCCTCGGCAATGACAGAACCGCTGCCTATCCCCCCAATAATGATAACTTTCTGTGTCATATTACTTCTTATTGCTAATTATTTGTTGTTTACGTAAAATTTCCTTTGCCATCTTCAGCATAGGTGGACCTATGAATTTATTGTCTTTAACAGCAACCCCTTTACCCTCGGCAATGGCTTCATCCGACAGGCGTATCATTTCAGTAGCCCACAAAACTTCTTCTTCCGATGGGGTATAATACTGGTGAACTAACGGAAGTTCTTTTGGATTCAAAACCAACATTCCTTCAAATCCTAACTTCTTGGAAAGAATTAAGTTTTTTTCCAAGTCCTCCAAATCGTGTACTTTAATATGCACTGTGTCTATGGGAACAACATCGCAGGCTTTGGCACCCATGGCTATCATGGCCCGAGGGCTAAATATGCTTTGCCCCTCAGAATCATGCTTACCTCCTAAGTCTGTCACAAAATCTTCACAGCCGAAGGCAACAGCAACTATTCGATTGGGACAGGCACTGCATATATCCTGAATATTCATTACAGCACTTGTAGTTTCTATCAACGGAATAATCTTGAATTTTCCAATTGGAAAACCTTTTTCAGCTTCGATGGTTTCTAACAGTTTGCCAATGAAATATATATCTTCTCCTTTATGAGCCTTTGGGTACATAAAGCCCGTTATACCATCGATGCTAAGTTGATAAACATCTTTAAGTAGTTGGCCGCTTTCTCTATCGTTCACTCTGGGAAACAATATTCTATCTTTAAACAGACCTTCTTGTATGTACTTTATAATGTTATTCCGTGCAACTTGCTTATTTTCTATGGGTTGAACAGAATCCTCGATATCAAGCAATAACACATCGGCCGAACTGCGCGATGCACTGTTCATCAATCTATCGTTATGCGCAGGGACAAACATCAAACTACGCATCAAAAAATCAACTTTCATTTCTATTCCTCTGCTTTTTTCTTTACTAATACGTGGCGGCGGAAAGACAGAACAGCCTCCTTGCGTTGGTTGTATGCGATAGTTTCCACGTAAACAATTCCTCTGTCTCGTTTTGACTTAGACTCACGCTTATCAAGGACTTTTGTCCTCACATATAAAGTGTCGTTAATAAATGTGGGTGCCAAGTGCTTAATGTCTTCATATCCAAGATTGGCTATGGCTTTCCCGCTAATATCAGGAACAGTCATGCCGACAGCCAATGAAAAAACCAATGTGCCTACTACCAATATCTTACCATGTTGGTTCTTAGATGCATAGTCTATATTGGTATGCACAGGATGAGCATTCATTGTCAGTAGCGAAAAAAGATTGTTGTCACTCTCAAAAATTGTCTTGGATAATGAATGAGTAATTTCAGCACCCACTTCAAAATCTTCATAATAAAGACCTAACTTATTTGCCTCCATTGCTGTTAGTGTTTATATTTTTTTGAAACAATACCGTAGCAATCGTTTTGAATAGAATTTTCACATCCATCAAGAATGTCAAATGGGTAGCATAAAAAGCATCATTCTTGTATTTATCAATACGAGCTATGGAATTTCTATAATTTGCCTGGTTGTAACCGGTAATGCCCGGCCTTACCGTCATCATTTCTTTGAGATACTCCTGCAACTCGGTATATTCGTTCCTGGGTAATATCGGACGTGGTCCTATAAAACTCATATCACCGATTAAAACATTCAGAAATTGAGGAAATTCATCAATACTCGTTTTGCGCATAAAACGTCCGATTGGTGTAACACGCGGGTCATCTGCTGCATTATACGTAGAACCGTCTGAATTGCGTATGTCAGGCGCATTCACGTACATCGAGCGGAGCTTGTACATCTTGAATATCTTGAAATGTTTTCCCACCCGTGGCGCATTATAGAATATCGGTCCCTTATCTGTGAAATAGATAATGGGAGCGAATATTATGACAACCAGCAGAACAAAAGGTAGGAGAATAATTGCTCCAATGATGTCAAACAATCGTTTAAAGAAACATTTGTACATTATTATTCATTGATTATCTCCACAAAATTGTTTATCACATATTCCACATCCTCATCATCCAACCGTGTATGCAACGGTAATGTTATTTCATTGCGATACAAATTGTAGGCATTCGGATAATCCTTTATGTCAAAGCCAAGAGCCTTGTAGGCTGTCATCATGGGAAGCGGCTTGTAATGCACATTGCAAGCAATGCCACGTTCCGCCATTTTCACAATCACTTCATTGCGGTACTCCACATCCTTTCCTGTCAGGCGCACCATATACAAGTGACCGCTTGATGAGAAGGTGTCGCCATAATGAAGCAGCGGCTGTACATTCAGACAGCCAAACGTCCCGTTATATCGCTCGATAATTTGCCTGCGGCGAGCCAACAAACTTGGATAACGACGCATCTGTGCCAGGCCAATGCCCGCCATAATGTCCGTCATATTGCACTTATACCACGGCCCGATGATGTCATATTCCCATGCTCCAAGTTTGGTCTTGGCAAGCGCATCCTTGTTTTGTCCATGCAGGCTGTAAAGCTGCGCCATCTTGTAGAGTTGCTCGTTGTCTATTCCGGGAATATTCCGCCAGACCAATGCTCCTCCTTCCGCCGTAGTGAGGTTCTTCACCGCATGGAATGAGAATGACGTAAAATCGGCAATCTCACCACACATTTTCTCGTTTCTCATGGATCCAAAAGCATGCGCTGCATCAGCCAAAACGATGATTCGCCCTATAGCACGTTGCAAATCATTTTTAGGTCGGAACAAATGGCGTTTGCGCTCCACAATCTCGAAAATCCGATTGTAGTCACAAACAATACCTCCAAGATCAACAGGCATAATAACCTTCGTATGTTCGTTGATGGCGTTCTCCAATTGGTCGTAGTCCATTTCCACATTGTCCGTCTGTGAGTCAATCATACGCAGACGAGTACCTATGTGTTGCGTCACACTGGCGGTAGCCGTATAAGTATATGCCGGCACAATCACTTCATCCTCCGCGCCCACACCTATAAGTCTTAATGCCATCTCCATACAGGCGGTGGCAGAATTGAGGCAGACAGCCTTTTCAGTATGACAATAAGCCGCGATTTGTCGTTCAAATTCTTTTGTTTTTGGACCTGTAGTAATCCAGCCCGAACGAAGTGTATCAATCACTTCTGCAATCTCCTCTTCTCCCATATCTGGTGGCGAAAAAGGAATGTTCCTAAGAATTGTGTTCATTTTAGAATTATATTATTGTTTTGTTTAATTATTCAAGATCCATATTTCATCCCATTTCTGTAATATTTAAAATTCTAATCTTTCTAATTAAATAGTAGCAGGTTAAACACATCTTAGACATTGTTGCTAGCATCACTCCAAAGGCAAAACCTTTTAATCCACCCCAAAAATAAAGCAATAACCCACACACCGCATATAGTAGAAAATAGATGGTTTGTATTTTCATTTGCATATTTACACCATTAAATCTTAATAGTAGAGGCGTTGTCAGGGCTACTATTAATTCGATAGACGAAATTCCAGATGTTATATAAATATATTTCAACGATTCTGCCCACCATTGTGGGTATAACAATCTGAGTAATAATGGGCTAATTAGAAGAATTACTCCGTATGCCATGATCCCTAAAATTCCCGATAATATCAGTAGACCATAAAGGTTTTTCATCGTCAATTGTTTGATTCTAACAAAATAACTCAAGAAAACATTTGAAATTGGTGAAGAAATCAAAGTCACAATTTTCCCTATAATAGATGCTGAAAAGTATATTGACACAATGGCACCACCAGCGAGAGGGAATAATAATAGCCTATCCATATTAACAGCTAACATTCCTAAAATGTTTGCGGCTACCAATTTGATAATCACATTAGAAAGATGTTTAAATTTCTCTGTTTTTCCAAATGGCTCCCTCAATAAAGATGTTGATAAAACAGCATGCATGAACGCAACACTATAACCACAAATAAATATAATATACCAGTGAGAGAAAAAATTGAATAAATAGGCTCCAATAAGTAATCCTAAAGTAAGAAATAGATTATTTATAAGTATCTTAGAATATGTCAAAAACAATCGAAATTCTACTAATAAATAATCTTTTATCATCCAAACAACAGATAATAAACATATAGAAATTATGTCAATAGTATTTATTTTATTAAAATAGAACAGACAGCCGATAACGACCAATCCTATATTTAATACGGCATAGAGTGATAGCCAAAGATTAAAATCTCCTGTAATTTTATCTTCTTGATATTTTTGATTTAATAAAAGTCTTGCTGTAGATAGAGAATTACTTGTAATAGGCACTATGAAATGCAATAAAGCCAAAACTGTTAGGAATTGTCCGTTTTTCTCATCACCAAGTTCATTAGCAATATAGGGTAGTACTATCAATTGTAGTACAGCGACAGGTATCAAATTTGCAATAATATTAAAAATGATATCCTTGGAGATTTTGTTAAGATTAGATGGTATTTTGATTTGCATATAAATTATTTTATGCACTAAAAATCATATACTTCATATAGTTGCAACTGCACTTTGTTTTTGATTCTCGTTTTGATATATGCTCAAAGCTAATACAAAAGCAAATGTTGGATTTGCCATTTGCATATTGGTGAAAAACAAAATAAATATAATTATGAATGCCACATATTTAACCCATTTTTTTCTATAGTATGAGATTAATAATAAAGTCACTATTACCATAAGAGGAAGTCCGATAATACCGAGTTCTTGCAAGATTCCACCAAACATACTTCCAACCCTTTCAGTAAAACCATTAGGGAAAAAAACATTATTATAGCTTGTTTGTAGAGACTCAAATATAGCGTTGAACCTTACAGATGAACTTTCATCTTTCTTGGCTAGATTTTCGTTAGAAATCAATAAGGTAATTATACTGCTTAATCTTGAGTTTCTAAGGTGATTCCCAATGTAAAAAACTGATAAACCAATTATTATAATCGATGATAAAATCCATTTAATAGAAATATTTCGAAATGTTATACTATCTGATATAAAGAATGCAAGCATGAATATTAGAAACACTAAACCTGTAAAACTTTGAGCAAATATCAATACCATTATTGAGATTAGTGCAAAATATATTTTTTTGTGTTTGTCGAATGTAGAGGCGATAAATAAGAAATAAAAACATTGTAATCCGAAAAAAGAAGGTTCTGATGCCAGTGAGTACACTCCTCTATCAGAGGTAGTGCGGGAGTTCGCTACTAAGAATCCTCCAAAATCAGGGAATAAAAATGTTTGAATTGCCCCAACTATAAACCAACATAATATAAAATATTTGCTCAACCTTATGTCTAATCCGTTTTCTCGAATTAATAGATTGTATACAGCACAACAAATAAAAAAAAGTGATGCGTACTGAAACAAACATCTTACCATGATTATTATATTGGGAGCCGATAGTATTCCAATGATTGCAGCAATAAAAAAATATAAGCAAAATAATTTTATCTCCTTAGAATAATACCATTTGGATAAACAAGATAAATATGCAATAGACACGATAAATGCATAAAATTGAATATCTGTTCCCAATACTTTTAATGGTAACAGAAATGGGAAAAAACAGAAAAAATAGATTAAGTATTTAAAGTAGATTTCCATTTAAACGATTTTCATGATGTTTAGTCGATTTATCTTTAATCGCTTACATTCTATGCAATAGGGATAGACTAAGTTTATATATGTTTACTGTTGTCTCTTTATTAAAGGGCTATTAGGAACTGGATAGTTCCTATTAATTTTAACCTGTAATGCTTTCATTAACATCCCTATTCCATGCAAATCCGTCCCCATATAGTCATAAATACCCATTCGGTACAGCATCATTGCGCGTTTTCTAACTTCTATACCATATTGTCCGTGTTGCGAAAATAAGTTGAGTTGAAACTGTACACTGATAGACTTCAGCTCTCTGAATTTGTTACCGTCCATATACAGGTATCGTTCTGGATGTGCCAACACTGGATAATACCCTTTGGCTTTGATACGAAGCAGAATATTGTTCAAGCCCATTGGAGGATTGAAATAACTTGTTTCTACCAACAAATGCTTGCCATCATTGCCTATTGGTAAGAGGTCGTTCTTTTCTAATCGTTCTTCAAATAGATTGTCGAGCATATTCTCCGAGGCGAGATGAAGCTTCACTGAACCCTGGTAGGTAGTTTTCAGTTCAACGAATCGCAGTTTCAACTTTTCTGTGGTGTTAGGAATGTCTTCCATAATGTGTGGGGTAAGCCAAACTTCTTTCACTCCCAACCGTTCATATTCGGCAAGTATTTGTATAGCTTCATCCATAGACTGCACACCGTCATCTACACCGGGAAGAATATGACAATGCCAGTCGGTGAAGTCTCGGAAAAATCCGCTTTCTTCCAATGTCTGCTTCTTACTAAAAGGCCACATAGGGAAATAGTCTATAAAATTGGGAAGAGCCTATATGCCGGGAATTAATGGACCGTTCCCCTACATAACAGGCTTTCCCGATAATTATCAGTTACTACTATAATAACTCTTGCTGCCATAACCGTACTGATAACCGTATTTGTATCCATAACGATAGCCATAACGGTATCCGTAACGGCTGCTACCACCTATCGTACCGTTGAGTACAAGTGCCATGTTTTTGAATCGCTTTGCATCGTAGTCACTTTGCAATTTTGGCAGCATATCGCGTTCCAACAAGCCTGCACGGACAATGAATACAGTGCGGTCGGCAAGTTTCTCAATGATTTGCGTGTCGGCCACAATATCCACAGGAGGGCAATCAATGATGATATAGTCGAAACAGCTACGCATCTTTTCTATCAATTCAGCCAAGCGTGGCTCTGCCAATAACTCGGTAGGATTAGGAGGAATGGTGCCTACCGGAAGAACATACAAGCCGGGATAGTTTTCCTTTTCCACAATCAAATCTTCCACATTGTTCACACGTTTCCCAAGGTAATCGCTCAGCCCTTTCTTGGGTGAGCCAACGTATGCAGATGCCGAACCATGGCGCAAATCGCCATCTACGACCAAAGCCCGTTTCCCCTTCATGGCAAAAGTCGCTGCGGTGTTCATGGTAAGGAAAGTCTTTCCACTACCCGGATTGAACGAAGTAATCAAGGTGACACTTGCCCTGTCCTTGTCTTCTTTGGCATCGAGGATAAATTCCAGATTGGTACGCAATACACGGAACGCTTCATTAACGATATCTCGTTTGCCTTGGCGGATGACTATTTCCTTGCTCTTATTATGTGCAGTCTTATTCTTCTTTCCACTTACAGCAAGCGGTATTTCTCCGACAAAGGGTACGGAAAGCGATTCCAAATCCTTGCGACCACGCACCTTGGTATTCATGTTTTCGCGGATGAAGATAATCACTACAGGAATAAGGAAGCCCAAGGCAATTGCTACCAAAGCAATGTTTTTCTTGATTGGTGCAGTGGGTATCATGCTGCCGGATGGCGGCGTAATAACACGAGTATTATAAGCTGTAAATGCCTGCGACAACTCATTCTCCTCGCGTTTCTGTAACAGGAAGAGGTAGAGTGCCTCTTTCACTTTCTGTTGGCGTTCCACAGACAACAGGTATTTACCTTGGGTTGGATTAGCAGCTATCCGCGCTGTAGTCTGTCTCTCGCTCTGCTGTAACGAATGCAGTTGGGTATTGAGTGTGGTGATGTGGTTGTCGATAGAGGTGATTATGGCGTGGCGCATATTTTCCAGCGATTGATCCATGTCAACCACCAAAGGGTTTGTTTCGCTACTGTTGGCCACAAGGTCGTTACGGCGAAGTTGTGCAGTATTGTAATTGGCTATCTGTTGTTCGATGCCTGGACTCTCTATACCCGAATTAGCTGGGAGCAACTGGTTCTTGCTGGTGGAATTGGTGAGGTAGTTGCGGATATACCGTGCCATGGATAACTGTGTATTCAATGCAAGGATTTGTGCATTGGTCTCACTGCTCTGCTCCATATACATACTGGCAGCGGCCTGTACATCGGGCAACAGGTGTTCGCTCTTATAAGAGGAGATGTTTTCATCCACATTGCCAAGTTCTTGCTCAATAACACCAAGACGGTCGCTGATGAAAGCCGAGGTGCTGACAGCAATCTGATTTTTGTCCTTTATCCAGTTCTCGTTGTAAACGGCAATGACCGTATTCAGCACGTCCTCTGCGCGTTGAATACACACGTCTTTGAATGACAGATTGATGACGGTGGATTTTTCATCACTTAAAGTCACCGAAAGATTGGAGGCATAATCTCCTGTAGCGTCTTGATAGCCTTTACGAGATACATAAATGGGAGCTTCATAAGTCACGGAGTCACTTATAGTCTTTACAACTAATTTCCCAATAGGAGTATTAACCGTATCATTAGGCACAACAGTAACCTCTCCGTCCACATCTTCACCGTCACGAGAAAAATCCGACAGGCTAATTTGACCGTCTTGGCCGGTGTGAATGGTAAAAGTAACGCTTTCATTATCTTGAACATCATTAAAGCTCACGATGTAAGGGCAAGATTGTCCATACAACACTTTCTTATAAAATCCGCCATCAGTAGAATAATTGATGTCCAAGTGAAGGCGTTTCACTACATCCAACATCACAGCTGGAGACTGAAGCGATTGTATTTCATTATTCACGTTGGTATTGGTCTGGAAAAGGTCAAAATCCCCCATCAGACCTGCCGCGTCACTCAATGAGTTCCCTTTTGAATCCTCCTTAACGAGGAGGGATGCGGAACGGGTATATACAGGTGGGGTAGTCAAAAGATAGACGACAGCCACCCCAATGGTCACTGCCAATGAAATGACGAACCAATACCACTTGTTGACACAGAGATAAAATAGATCTTGTATGCGGATAAAGTCATCCGCCTGCTTCGGTTTGGATATATTGTTTTGAGTTGCCACGATATACGATATTTAGATTGGTGTGATTTTAATTAAAAATGAGGATAGCTACTGATGTCAACAATGATGCCAGCGAAATCCAGAATGAGGTGGAACGCACGTTATTGCCATTCACGGTGGATTGACGAGCCTTAACGGCATTCGGTTCCACATATACCACATCATTTTGTTGCAGATAATAAGCTGGTGATGTGTAGATGTGCTCACCGGAAGTGAGGTTCAATCCATACACCCGCTGCACATCCCCTTCTTGCCGTAGTACCATTACTTTGGAACGGTTGCCGTAGATGGTCAGGTCGCCTGCCATGCTGAGTGCATCGAGTACGGTCAGCCTGTCCCGGTCAATGCTGAAACGTCCCGGACTGTTCACCTCTCCCAAAACAGAGATACATAGATTGGCAAACTCCACGGTAACAACCGGGTCTTTCACCAAATTTTCCTTTATCAATTCATTCTTGACATATTCAGCAATTTCTTCCCGTTTCATCCCTGCAACATACATCTTGCCGAGTACAGGAAAATCTATCTCACCGTTGGCATCTACAGTATAAGCGGAAATACCTTGATTGTTTGAAACGGTCACACCATTTGTCCTTAATGATTGTCCTAACTGCCTGGTCACATAAGGCAAGTTGAATAAGTCCGTAAGTTGCGGGTCACGGCTGTTTACAATGATGGAAATTTTGTCCTCCGGACGAACCGTAATAGCTTTCACCTCCGGCAACTTGATTTCAGTTTCCCCGGGTTTTAAGTCTTGGAAATACACTACTTCCTTGGACGAACCGCATGAAGCCAACGTCACCATGCTAGTTACGATTAGCAAAATGTAAAAGATTCTATATGTATTCATACTTTCAATTTTTCTTGTTTAAGGGTTTAGCTAAGCCTCTATTATGAAACGCCAATGTATTTTGGTAATGCCATTCTTGGAACAACAGGCTATCTGACGGTTTGGCTATCTTGTAAATCCTTTCTACAGATGTTTTTTTCGTACACTTCATGCTGCCTACAATAAAGGGTATTTCCCTTTCCTCCACACTGGCTACAACAATGGGGAAAGGCACTTTGAATACTTTCATTGCGTTGATAACCGATTTTGCATAGGAACAGCATAGGTTGAAAGCTGAACGCTCAAAAGCCACCCAATATTCGGCTGCACGGTATAGGTGGATGCAATTACAATTGGCTCTCTCATTGAAAAGAATGTCCAACAA